>QWBY01000377.1_pt1 | contig 32694 bp, 34 predicted proteins | sample 1972471 | NCBI WGS metagenome assembly QWBY01 (sample SAMN09866722, study PRJNA288562) | Human gut metagenome isolate term6_stool, whole genome shotgun sequencing... | reverse complement strand
AAGTTCTATTGTTGATATTTCTGGTTCTAGTGATGTATTAAAAGAATCCTTCGTTACTTATGCTAATGAAAGTAAAGAACATTTACTAGGTGTTTCACGTGAAACAATTGATAAATACGATGTAGTTAGTAAAGAAGTTTTGGAAGAAATGCTGAGAGGATTAAGAAAAGTAACAGGTTCCAATCTTTGTATTGCAACAACAGGATATGCTCACCTTGGCCATGTTTTTGTGGGCGTACTATATAAAGGAAAATATTTACTTAAAGAGTATCAATTTAATGGTGATAGAAATAGAGTTAGACTTAGAGCAAAAAATAGGGCGATAGATCTAGCGATTACTATGATGAGAGGTGACTATGAAGAAAATTTCGATATTTAATCAAAAAGGTGGAGTAGGAAAGACTACAAGTGTTGTAAACATCGCTGTAGCCTTGGCAAGGCTTGAGAAAAAAGTGTTGGTTATTGATATGGACCCTCAAGCTAATACAACAACAGGACTAGGTGTAGATAAATATACAGAAGAAAATTCTATCTATGATTTGTTTTATGAGTTGGATGATAGTATTGACAATGAAGAGGATAAATCTATAGAAATAGAAAAAGAAGACCAAGAAGATTTTGAATCAACAAGCATATCTTTAGATAAAGATGATGAAGAAAAGGAAAGCGGAGATATTGAAAGAAACTTTTCTAAATATATAAAAGAAACAGAATCAGGAGTTTTCCTAATCAAATCAGAATCTTCTTTGTCAGGTCTTGAGGTAGAGCTAGTTAGCCTAGATCCAGTAAAAAGAACCCAAGTCCTTAAAAATATAGTTGATAAAATAGATGACTCATATGATTACATTATAATTGATTGTCCACCTAGTTTGGGACTTTTATCTATAAATGCTCTTGTTGCGAGTGATTCAATTATTATTCCAATCCAGACAGAATATTATGCCCTAGAAGGTGTTAGCGAGCTAATGAATACATATAAGCTTGTCAAAGATTCCTTGAATGAAAACTTGGATATAGAAGGTGTATTACTTACAATGTTTGATAAGAGAGAGAATCTGTCATATGAAGTGGTAGAAGAAGTTAAATCTTATTTTAAGGGAAAAGTATTTAGAACAATGATTCCTAGAAATGTTAGATTGGCAGAGGCTCCTTCATACGGCAAATCAGTTATTGAATATGAAGAAAGATCGAAAGGTGCGATAGCTTACAAAATGCTCGCTCAAGAAATTATAGATAGGTAGGTAGAAATGACAGGAAGAAAAACCCTTGGCAGAGGGCTATCTGCCTTAATACCTGAGTCTAATGAGAAACTTGTAGAAAGTGAAAAAGTAACAAGTCTTGATATAAACTTAATAGTTCCTAGAAGTGACCAACCTAGAAAAAACTTCGACCAGGAAGCAATAGAGGGCTTGGCAGAATCTATAAAAGAATATGGACTTCTAAATCCGATTGTAGTAACAAAAAATGGAACTAGATATGAAATTTTGGCAGGAGAGAGAAGATTTAGAGCAAGTAAACACTTGGGATTAGAAAAAATAGACGCTATAATTAGAGATTATTCTAAAAAAGATATAGATATCTTATCCCTAGTTGAAAATATTCAAAGAGAAGATTTAAGTCCTGTTGAGGAAGCTAAAGCCTACAAAAAACTAGTAGATGACTTTTCAATGACTCAAGAAGAAATCGCAAAGATTATGGCAAAGTCTAGATCTTATATAGCAAATACTATTAGGTTATTAAACCTAAATGATGAAGAATTAGATGCATTAACAAACAAACAAATATCTTCATCTCAGGCAAGGACACTTTTATCTATAAAAGATGATGATAAAAGAAAAGAAGCACTAGATGGATTTGTAAGTAATAAACTTAATATAAGACAAGTAGAAAATCTTAGCGGAAAAAACAAAGCTAAAAAAGCAAAAAAAGCTAAGAAAAAAGACGGTCTAAGTGACATAGATAAGATTCTCCTAGAAGATTATGAGGAGAAATTTATGGATAAGGTTGGATCAAAAGTAAAGATTGATAAATCTGGACAAATTTACAAATTGATAATTGATTGTTTTACAGTTGAAGATATTGAAAACATATATTGGAGACTAAAAGATGAAAATAATTGATATGGATCTAGGAAAGCTCCTAGATCAAGCGAAAAAGCCAACTGCAAATCCCGGTGGTGGAGCTTTAGTTATAACTATAGCGGCAATGGCAGTTAATATAGTTAGAATGATGGATAGGAGAAATGTTTCACATGAAACACTCGATAATATATCAGATAGACTAGTAGACCTTATCCAAGAAGATGTTGACTATGCCAATGCCTTAGTTAAAGAATATAAAAAAGGGAAAATAGTAGATGATGAGTATTTCCTAAAGGCAGCAAGACCACAAATGGAGTTGGTAGAATTAAGTATCAAAGCCCTAGACTATATCGAATCAATTCTAGAAAATGGTAAACTAGATGCAATATCTGATGGCATAATTGCAAACAACTTGTTACTAGAAGTAGTAAGAGACGCCATGCCAACTATAAGGGTAAATCTCGATCCAATATCAAAGTCATATGATTATGACGAAAAAATAGATTATGTAAAAAAACTTCATAATAGAAATCAACAAATAATAGAAAGAAGGTTAAAATGACAGGAATATATGTAATTCTTGCTATCATGGCTATTTTAATAATAGTAGAATACGCACTAATTAAGTCAATGAACAACAAACTTAGACGCCAAAAGCAAAGATATGATCACTTGCTCAGAGGTAATAATGCAGAACTAAACCTAGAAGAAGTTTTAGTTTCAATAAATGATCAATTAGAAAAATCGCACAAAGAGATAAGGACAATTGATCAAAGAGCTATAGATGCAAAAGACAAAACCATGGGAGCTGTGAGTAATATGGCAGTAGTTAACTATGATGCATTTGATGGTCAAACTAATCAACTTTCATTTAGTCTTTGTTTGTTGGATAATTTCCACAACGGAATAATTTTGACTAATTTATACTCTAACGATGGGTCAACAATCTATGTTAAAGAAATAATAAATGGTTCTTCTGAAAAGGATTTATCTCAAAACGAGTTAGAGGCTCTAAATAAAGCAAAAAGTTAATAAAATAACTATGCTTAACTTTAAAAATTTAAGGGTATAATAGAACTGACAAACGATATTATCCACAAGGAGGAATAGATGCCAACACAAGGTATATTAGAAAATGCGAGAAAAAATATAGAAGGTAAAAATCTAAAAATTGTACTTCCAGAAGGAAGCGATGCAAGAGTACTCGCTGCAGCACTTAGACACAAAGAAGAAGGACTTTTGACACCAATAGTTTTAGGTGATCAAGGGGAAATCCAAAAAACAGCAAATAAAGAAGGTCTCAAACTAGGAGATTTACAAATAATAAACCCACAATATTCTGAGCATTTCGACGAATTAGTAGAAAAATTTGTTGAAGCTAGACGTGGAAAAACAAGCAAAGAAGAGGCAGAATTCTTACTAAAAACTAATGTAAACTACTTTGGTGTAATGCTTGTAAAAGCAGGTTATGCTGACGGAATGGTATCTGGTGCAGTGCACACAACAGGAGATACTATTAGACCAGCTCTACAAATTATCAGAACAAAACCAGGCGTAAACAGAGTATCTGGAGTTATGGTAATGATAGGACCTGATGGAAATCAATTAGTATTTGCAGATACAGCTGTAAATATAACCCTAGAATCAGACGAACTTGCAGAAGTTGCTGTAGAAACAGCTAAGAGTGCTGAATCTTTCGGAATGGATCCTTACGTTGCCCTACTTTCATTCTCAACACACGGTTCAGCTCACCACGATCTTGCAACAAAAGTTGCTAAGGCAAAAACTAGAGCATTAGAACTTGATCCAGATTTAAGAGTAGAAGGTGAAATTCAATTTGACGCAGCAATCGATCCAATAACTGCAGCTCAAAAAGCTCCAGGATCTGAAGTAGCTGGAAAAGCAAATGTATTTATCTTCCCAGACCTACAAGCAGGTAACATCGGTTACAAAATCGCACAAAGACTTGGCGGTTACAAGGCTCTAGGACCAATCCTTCAAGGACTTAATGCACCAGTTAACGACCTTTCAAGAGGATGTACAACTGAAGATGTTTATGAAATTGCAATAATAACAGCTTCACAAGCAGTTAGCAAGTAGTCATAATAAAATTTGAATTTAAAAAGAGACAGTCTTTTGATTGCCTCTTTTTCTATAAGAAATTTGAGGTGGTTTTATTTTTATAGAAGAAATAAAAAATAATGCGAAAGCAGTAATTCCAATAGCTATCCTAGTAGTAATATTAAATTTTTTTGTAGGGGTTTCTAATAGGCTCTTAATAAATTTCTTTTTGGGATGCGTTGGAGTAATATTTGGCCTTGCTGTGTTTTTGACAGGTGTTGAGATATCTATTTCAAAAATTGGGACCATGATGGGAGAGTTTTTGGGTAGGTTTAAATCAATTATTTCTGTTATTATTTTTGGTATCTTTATTGGATTTGTAATATCAGTTGCAGAGCCTGACCTTTTGATTTTGGCAAACGAAATAACTAGCACTATTGGACTTGCCCCACAAGTTATTGTAATGATAATATCTCTTGGAGTCGGGATATTAATTTCTGTGGGTCTTTTTAGGATATTTAAAGAAATTAAAATTTCAAACTTGATGCTTATAATCTACTCTGTGATTTTTATACTGATGATTTTTGCAGAAGATATAGGTCATGCTATCGCCTTTGATGCGTCAGGAGCAACTACCGGAGCTATGACAACTCCATTTATAATCTCCCTTGGACTTGGAGTTGCATCTTTAAAAGGGGATTTATCAGAAGATGATTCCTTTGGTCTTGTTGGAATAGCATCTACAGGTCCTGTTCTTGCTGGACTTTTGATGAGTATGTCTATAGGTCAAAGTGGAGTAGAAGTTATAGATACAGCTCATAGATCTGCTCTTTTTACGGGAGTTATAAATGCGACTTTTGCTATTGTTCCAATTACTCTGATATTTTTTCTAATGAATTTCCTAATTTTTAAAATAGATAAGGATAGTTTGAAAGAAATAACTATTGGATTAGTTTATACCTATCTGGGACTAATTATATTTTTAACATCTGTAGAGGGTGGATTTATGGAACTTGCAAGGGTGATTGGAGAAGGACTAAGAGATTCTAAGCTTCTTCCTTTGATAGGATTTGTTTTAGGACTATTGGTGGTTTTAGCAGAGCCAGCCGTTGCAGTCTTAGCTGAACAGGTCGAAGATGTAACAGGCGGTTCTATCCCAAGAAAGCTTATCCTAAGAGCCCTATCTATAGGAGTTGCCTTTGCGGTTATGCTTGCCATATTAAGGATAAAGATAGAAGGTTTTGCCCTCTGGATGGTAATAGTACCAGGGTTTTTGATATCTTTAATTCTAGCAAGGAGAGTGCCACAAATATTTGTTGGAATCGCCTTTGATTCAGGAGGAGTTGCATCAGGACCGATGACTGCCACATTTATCCTAGCTTTCTGCCAAGGAGTAGCGGGCAACATCGCAGATGGTTTTGGAGTGATTTCTTTTGTTGCTATGATGCCAGTCATAACTATTATGATTTTGGGAACTATATTTAAGGGGAGAAGTTAATGCAGTATATAAGAGTTATTCTACCTAGAGGAAAGGGCAGCGGCTTCATGAAACTTCTAAAGGATAATGGAGCTTTTGGAGTTTCGTGCTTTTATGGAGAAGGATCTGCCCCAAGTGAAATATTAAATAAATTTCATGTAGATAAACAAAAAAAAGAAATTGTAACAGCTCTTTTTGATAAAGAAAATACAATCATATTATTTGACAAAATCAAGGAAAAATTAAAAGGTGTAAATACAGGCATAGCCTTTGCTACATCGCTTGATAGAAAGGATTATACGATGGATTATGTATGTCTATATGTAATTTGCGATAGACACCAAGGTCAAAAGGCCATTCATATAGCCCAAGAAAACGGAGCTCGTGGAGCAACTCTAGTTCATGGAAGAGGGTCAGCAGAAAATGTCAAATCACCAATATTTTTAAATATGGCGATTGAACCTGAAAAAGATATAGTAATAATGCTAATAAAAAAAGAATTAGAAGATACAATTAAGGGTAAAATATATGAAGAGATGGAACTTGGTAAAGAAGGTAAGGGGATAATATATTCTCTACCAGTTAGCGAAGTTTCAGGACTAGTAGAGCAAAATAATTAGGAGATATTATGAAAAAATTAAACTCAAATGAATTTAGACAAGAAGTAGAAAATGGTAAAGGTCTAACCCTAGTAGACTTCTCAGCAACATGGTGTGGACCATGCAAGATGCAAGGACCTATCCTTGAAGAACTTGCTTCTGAGGTGGACTATCAAATATTTAATATTGATGTAGATGAATCAGACGATATAGCTGGTCAATATAATGTAAATGCAGTTCCTTCCCTAATGATTTTTAAGGATGGTGTACTAAAAGACACTCTAGTAGGTTTTCACTCAAGAGAAGCTATAGAAGAAAAAATGGCTAAATTTCAATAATGAGATATGATATGGCAATAATCGGCGCAGGTCCTGCAGGACTTAGCGCCGCTTTAAATGCAAAAATAAGAAATAAGTCAGTTATAATTTTCGGTGAAGATTCCAAGGCGCTAGTTAAAAGCAAATCCATAAAAAACTACTTAGGATTTCCTGACATAAGTGGAAGTGAACTAAATGACAAATTTAAGGAAAGCTTAACAAGCTATGATGTAGAATATTCTAAAGAGAGGATTCAAACAGTCTATGCCATGGGAGATTACTTTGCCCTAAGCCTAAAAGATAGCACAATGGTAGAAGCAAGTTCTGTGATAGTTGCAACTGGAATAGATCTTAAAAAAGATTTGAAAAATGAAGAAGAATTCTTCGCCAAAGGTGTAAATTATTGTGCAACATGTGATGCTGCCTTGTATAAAGGAAAAGAAGTTGTAGTTATAGGTTATAACGAAGAAAGTGTGGAAGAAGCAAATTTCACAGCAGAAATCGTAGGCAAGGTAACCTATGTAAATATGTACAATAAAGGTGTAAAATTAAATTCTGGTATAGATGTGATTGAAGGAGAAATACCTCTTGGTTTTATAGGAGAAGACAGGGCAAGTAAATTAGAATTTAAGTCTGGCAAGAAACTTTCTGCCGATGGATTTTTCATAATAAAAGACTCATCCAAGCCTCAAAGGTTGATTCCATCTGTAAAATTAGACGGAAATCATATTTTGGTAGATAATAAAATGGCTACTAATATTAGAGGCTTATACGCCGCAGGAGATATAACAGGTGAGCCTTACCAAATAATGAAAGCAGTTGGTCAAGGTCAAACAGCTTGCTTAAACGCAGTAAAATATTTAAGTAAACTTAAAAAGAAAGATTAAAGATAAAAGCCACATAGTAAATTCTTTGTGGCAATTTTACATAAGTAACAATATTAAAAAAAGAAAAATAGCAAAATATTATAAAGAATATTTAAACTATTGACCGACTATAATTATAAAAGTACCATAATTAAGTCTTACTTTCACAGGATCTTAAATTATGTGGAAAATATATGTAAAATATAAATAAGTTTTATTGAAAAAATTTAACTTATATGTAAGATAATATTATAGTATAATTATTTCTAGGAGGAAATATGACCAAAAAGCATATTGATTTTTTTGAATTTAATAATTCCATATTCTCAATGATTAGAGAAATTTCACATAAAATCGATCTTTTGTTGCAAGATACAGCAAGCGAACTAGAAATTACACCTTTGCAATTAAAAATGATAATAACCTTATACGCAAATAGGGAAAAACCTGTTTCTATAGGAAGCCTCGGAAAGGCTATAGGAATTACAGGTGGAAATATATCAAATATATGTAAGAGACTTGAAAAACAAGGCTTTGTAGATAGAATAAGAAGCGAAGAAGACGAACGTGTAGTAAATGTTATGTTGACAGATAAAGGAAATGACGCAGCTTGTATGGTGGATGACTATTTCCAAAAAATCAGAAAAGATATACCTGAAGATGGGATAGACTTAAACCTACAAACAATTATAGATGAGCTAGAAGCCCTAGAAATGCTTTTAGATAAATATATAGCTAGGAGTGGTTTATAATGACAAATAAAAATAAAGGCAAAAAACCTCTATTATATTATTGGTTAGTTGCCATTGTAATATTTTTAGTAGTCCACTTTGCCCTAAATCCAATAGCTACGGATGAAAGTGTCAAAGAGGTTAGCTACTCACAATTTGTAGATATGATCGATAACGATCAAGTAACAGAAGTATCAAAAGATGACCAAAAATATACCTTCAAGGCTAAGGTAGACAATGACGAAAAAGTCTATGAAACTGGTCTATGGCAAGATACTGACCTAACAGAAAGACTGTTAGAGGCTAAGAAGAGAAACGACAAACTAGTATTTAAACAAGAGATAGAAACAAGGATGAATCCTTATTTATCCTTATTCCTAACAAGTATACTACCATTACTTTTCATTTGGATAATATTTATGTTTGCCTCAAGATCACTAACAAAAACTATGGGTGGTCGTGGCGGTGCGGACTTTATGAACTTCGGTAAGTCTAACGCCAAAATTTATGTTGAAAATAAAACAGGCAAAACCTTCAAGGACGTTGCAGGACAGGAAGAAGCCAAGGACTCTCTAAGTGAGATAGTTGATTTCCTTCATAATCCTGGAAAATATAAGGAAATTGGAGCTAAAGTTCCTAAGGGAGTTTTACTAGTAGGACCTCCAGGAACAGGTAAGACCTTGATGGCACAAGCTGTCGCAGGTGAAGCAAATGTACCATTTTTCTCAATATCAGGTTCTGAATTTGTTGAGATGTTCGTAGGTATGGGTGCAAGCAAGGTTCGTGATTTATTCAAACAAGCTAAAGAAAAAGCACCATGTATAGTATTTATAGACGAAATTGACGCTATAGGTAAAAAACGTGATGTATCTGGATATTCTGGAAACGATGAACGTGAACAAACCCTAAACCAGCTTTTAAATGAGATGGACGGTTTTGATGCGACAGAGGGAGTTGTCCTTCTTGCGGCAACTAACAGACCAGAAATTCTAGATCCTGCCTTAACAAGACCAGGACGTTTTGACAGACAAGTTCAAGTTGAACTACCAGACCTAAAGGGACGTGAAGATATCCTAAAGGTTCACGCTAAAAATATCAAAAAAGAAGATGATATTGACTATGAAGAAATTGCAAAAAGAACTGCAGGAACTTCTGGTGCTGACCTTGCAAATATCATAAATGAAGGTGCGCTTAGAGCTGTAAGAGAAGGTAGAAACAAGCTAACCCAAGAGGACCTAGAAGAATCAATCGAAACAGTAATAGCTGGTCAACAAAAGAAAAACGCAGTAATAAGTGACGACCAAAAGAAAATCATTGCCTACCACGAAGTTGGCCATGCCCTTGTAGCTGCAATACAAACTCAAAAGACTCCAGTAACAAAGATTACAATTATACCAAGAACAGGTGGAGCTTTGGGTTATACAATGACTGTAGACAAGGATGAAAAATACATCATGACTAAGCAAGAGTTATTTGATGAGATAGTTACTTTTGCTGGTGGTAGATCTGCAGAAGAGTTGATCTTCAATACCAAAACAACTGGCGCGTCAAATGATATTGAAAGAGCCACAGCTATAGCTAGAAATATGGTTACAATTTACGGTATGGATGAGGACTTTGACTTTATGCAACTAGAACAAATCCAAGGAAAATACCTAGGTGGCCAAAGAGCTATGATAGTATCTGATGGTACTGGAGATAAGGTAGACGAAAAAGTTGCTAAAATCATCGCCGCAGCTCACATGAGAGCCATAGAAATCTTGAAAGATAACCTAGATAAACTTCACGAAATATCTGACTTCTTGTTAAAAGAAGAAACAATAACTGGAGAAGAGTTTATGGCTATCTTAAATAAGAATGAAGTAATAGTTGACGAAGATAAAAACGACGACACTGAAGAAAAAATAATAACAGAAGACTTATCTGACAAGGGTTCTGATTCTAACATAGATGAAAAACCAAATCCAGATGATACAAATATATAGGATAACAAGGTTCCAAGCCAAGGCTTGGGACTTTTTTTATGGAAAAAATTATATTTGCACCACAAATTTATCCCCTTATTGACTTGAATTTATGAAAACGATATGATTTATCTGAGAAAAGATTTAGACTCTACATATTAGTTTTAACTATATAAAAGCTGACAAATAAATAGTGAAAACGTATACAAGGATGGAGTCTATACTAATTTTTATATAATCATTTATCATAGGAGATGTTATGAAAAGTAGTTACAAAAAAAACATAACGATAGAAAATTTCTTATTTATTCTAGTATTTTTTGGAATGTTTGGCTGGATTGGAAAAATCATGGGACCAACCAATATGCTATCCACAGTTATGAATACAACTTATAGATTACTAATGGATACATGTTTTTACATAATGGGTATATCGGTAGTTGCAGGAGCTTTGTCGAGCTTATTTTCAGAGTTTGGTTTTATAGCTCTAGTTGACGTTTTATTATCTAAGATTATGAAGCCGATTTATAACCTTCCAGGAGCTTCATCACTCGGTATATTAAACTGTTACCTGTCAGATAACCCTGCTATACTAACCCTAGCTGATGAAGATAACTTCAAGAAATATTTTAGAAAATTTCAAATGCCAGCCTTATGTAACATAGGAACATCGTTTGGTATGGGGTTAATTGTAACAACAACTATGTTTGCCCTGCCTGTAGAAGGAGCTGTGAAAGCATCTCTGGTTGGAAATCTCGGTGCCTTTGCAGGCTCTATAGTATCAGTTAGGATAATGCTAAGATTTACTAAAAAATACTATGGAACAGAAGATATGGTCGAAGTAAGAAGCGTAATAGATGTAGCAGAAGGTCACAGGATTATTAGAGGCGGATCATTTGGATCAAGAGCAATTGAGGCAATCTTACACGGTGGCAAGAGTGGAGTAGATATGGGGATGGCAATCATTCCTGGAGTAATAACTATTTGTACGGTGGTAATGCTTCTTACTAATAAAATGCCAGCAGGTGGTTATACAGGTCAAATTGGCGAAGGAGTTGCCTTTCTTCCTTGGCTAGGGCAAAAATTATCCTTTATCTTAAATCCTATATTTGGCTTTACTAGTGAAAGTTTTATTGCAGTACCAATAACAGCCCTAGGGTCTGCAGGTGCAGCTCTTGGAGTAGTAAAAGAATTTGCAGGCGGTGGAATGGTCACAGGAAACGACATAGCAGTATTTACAGCTATGTGTATGTGTTGGTCAGGATATTTGTCTACTCACATTGCTATGATGGATGCTTTAGGTACAAAAGAGATGACAAGCTCAGCAATTCTTGCCCACACTATAGGTGGTCTATGTGCAGGATTTGCAGCACATATTTTTTCCTTGCTTTTATTATAGTATATACAAAAAACCAGAGGCTATGTAGCTTCTGGTTTTTATTTAAAATATATATACCTATTTCCACCAAAATCTCTTATGTCTGTTTCCATATCAAATATTTCTCTAAACATTTTTTCATCCATGACTTCTTTAGAAGAACCTTCTTTGTAAATCTTTTTATCATTTATTAAAATTATGTGGTCGGCAAATTTCTCTATAAGGGCTATTTGATGGAGGCTTATTAGGGTTGTTAGCTTTAACTTATAGGTTAAATCTTTTATTATTTTCATTATCTCGTATTGGTTTTTAAGGTCTAGAGCGCTTACTGGCTCATCTAATAGTAGAATCTTAGGATTTGATACTAGAGCCTGACCTATAAAGACCTTTTGTACTTCTCCTCCAGATAACTCATTTATAAATCTATTCCTATAGCTAGTTAAATCTAATAAATCTAATATTTTTTCTACATCCTTTTTGTCTTCTTGACTTATTCTAAGAGAAAGATTAGCTACCTTGCCTAACAATATAGTATCGAAAACAGTAAATCTTATTTTGGAATTTATATCTTGGTTTAAGTATGAAACTTTTCCCGAAGTTTTGATATCTCCACTGTATGATTTGATACCACTAATAGCGTTTAGGATAGTAGACTTGCCTGATCCATTTCTTCCCATTAGGATGTTGACCTTACCTTCTTCTAGCTTAAAAGAAATGTCATCTATTACTTCTTTGTCATAGGATATGGATAAATTTCTAGCTTCAATCATGTTTGCCTCCAAAGAAGAATATAAATATTAAAGGAAGTCCAACTAAACTCGCTATGATTCCTATAGGTAGGATTGCTCCGGGCTTAACTATTTTTGATAATCCAGATGAGATTACAAGTAGTATCGCTCCAACAAGGCTTGATGATATGAGATAATACCTTTGGTCTTCTCCTATGATTTTTCTTGATATATGAGGAGCTATGACTCCAATAAAGCCAATTACACCCGCAAAGCTAACTCCAATTGAGCAAAGGATTGAAACTATTATAAATGTTTTAATCTTCAGAGTTTTTACATTTACTCCAAGGCTTCTTGCTCTGTCTTCACCAAATCTTAGGGCAGTTAGTTTGTGGCTATCCTTTATTATAATTATAAAAGATACTAAAAAGGATAGGAGAAGGATTATAATCTCTTTTGGCTTGGTGTTTGATACCGAACCAAAAAGCCAAAAGACAATAGATGAGAGGGTTTCATCTGTAGATATGTACTGCATAAGACTTGTAAGAGAGTCAAAGAAAAACTTCACTGCAATTCCTGCTAGAATCATTGAGCTTGTATTGGCGAAATTTCTCCTAGATATCAAATACACAAAGATTATTGCTATAAGTGCAAAACCAATTGCACCTACAGGAATAAAATTTATAGAAAATCCTAGGAGAAGAAAGAAGGACGCTCCGAAACCTGCTGCAGAAGAAACGCCAAGGGTAAATGGAGATGCTAGTGGGTTATCGAGGATTGTCTGCATACAAGCACCAGCAAGCCCTAAAATAAGTCCTAAGATTAGGGCTGTAGTCATCTCTGGCATTCTTATTTTAAAAAGAATAGTTCTTTGAAGGTCACTTAGACTAAAAATATCTACTGGTCTAAGATCTCCTACACCTATGAACAAATCTAAGATAGAAACAAAGATGCTTACTAGAATAAGGATAGAAATCTTCTTATTCTTACTCATATTTAGTAAACCAACAGCCTTCATATTCTATAGGCATGAATGTTTCGTAGAAGTCTTTCATATCTGCCTCTGGATCTACATCATCAAACAAATCTGGGTGGAAAGTCTTGGCAAGAGATTCGTAAGCATAGAAGTCACTCATATCACGGGCGAGATTTTGGCCTATTACATAGACATTTTTATCCTTCATAGCCTTTAAACTTTCCCAACCGTTTCTACTCTTATACTTTTCAATTTTTTTGTTTACATCTTCTGGACTAATACCAAATCCCATTTTCATAGATTCTGGCTTTTCTACCCATTCGGCACCTGTTAGAAAAATCATGTCAGGATCGTTTGATAGGACAAATTCCTCTGATACAGGAGTCGCTTCCTTTTCACCTAAAACATCGCCTGTTAGATTGTGACCTCCACAGTCATTTATGATTTTGCCCCACATCATATTATTGCCATAGGAGTTGCCATAAGCGTGTTCTCCTTCGTAGCCGTGTTCTAGGTAAATATTAGGTTTATCTTTTACATCTTTTAGTTTTTCTTTCATGGCATCAATTTTTTCTTTGTAAAAGCCATTTAATTGATCGAGATTTTTATCAAGACCTGTCGCCTTTGCTATTATTTCAGTTGATTTTATATGATCGTCAAAATCTTGGTTGTGGTAATCGACGTAAATTACAGGGATAGCTAATTTATCCTCTATGGCGTCAATTTGAGCCTTGTAGGATACAGGAGCAATGATACCATCGGCATCTATAGAAAGTAATTCTTCTACAGAAAAGTCGTTGTCAGTGAAGTTTGAAACTCTTTTAATATCATCGAGCTCTGGGATTTTTTCTACTAATCTCTTGTAAAGATCGTTTCTATCTTTTCTGATTCCATCATCCATACCAGCTATTTTCTTGTAGAAATTGTCCTTATCAAGATACATCATAGTCATAAAAGGGCCACCTGAACCTGATCCTTGAATTATAACTTTATCTAAAGGTTTATCTAATTGAACTTTTCTACCCAAGACATCTTCTATCTCGATTTTTCCTTTGGACTCTTCTTTTGATTTGTCTTCTTCGCTTTTTGCTCCACAAGCTGTAATTATTAATAAGAAAATTGCTATTAGGCTAATATTTTTGATCTTATTTTTCATAGGTTTCTCCATAAATTTTATTTAGTTTATCGAAGGCTTCTTTTATAAAAAGTCCTTCCCTTTCACATAGATCTATTGCTGATTGATATTCTGGGTAAACATAGAAATTGCCTTTATGACTTACTTTCTTATATTTTAAGTTAAGATTGTCATAAGGGATAGTTATCATTTCCCTATCTAGGATTGTTCTTTCGACAGGGATTTTTCTTATTCCAATAGATGTTGTATTGGAAAAAATAATATCTTCGACTTCTTCCATTTTGTCATAATCGCAGAGGACAGAAAGTTTGTAGGCTGGGCGATTTTTCTTCATAAAAATAGGTGTATAGAAACAATCCCTTGCTACTTTCATTATCTCATCCATTATAAAGCCAAGGACTTCACCAGTTGAATCATCTATGTTTGTTTCAGCTAAAATTAATCTTTTTTTTTAGAATCTGATATTTCCATTACACGTAAAACATTGGTGGATTTTTCAAAATCTTTATTCCCTGCACCAAGCCCTACTTTTTTGATATTAAACTCATCTAGGGTTTTATTTTTATTAAAGTATTTTACAATAGCTGCTCCAGTTGGAGTGATGTGTTCGCCATCTTCATTGATTATATTTAGGCTAATATCGGATCCTTCTAGGATGTTGATAATTGCAGGTACTGGAATTGGCATAAATCCGTGGGCACATTTTTGTCTACCAATGCCTTCATATAATTTTGAAAAGTAAATATTTTCTACGCCAAGATCTTCTAGTAAAACACAAACACCGACAATATCAATTATTGAATCTATTGCACCTACTTCGTGGAAATGAACTTCGCCTTTGTCTATGCCGTGAGCCTTAGCTTCGGCATCTGCGATGATATCAAATATACCTAGGGCATCTTTTTTAACCTTTTCGCTAAGGACATTAGATTTTGAGATTATTTTTTCAATGTCAGAGATATTTCTGTGCACATGGTTGTGAGTATGACCATCTTTTTCATCATGGTGGTGATGATGATTATCACCGTGGTGGTGGTCATGGTGGTGATTATTTAATAAAACATCGAAATTATAAGCATCTATGCCGCTTTTTTTAACTCTATCGAAGATAAGCTCGTAACCGTCGATACCTAGAGACTTAATTGCATCAATTAGTTTTTCCTTGCTAGCTCCAAGATCTAATAGAGCACCAATAGTCATATCTCCAGCGATTCCTGAATACATTTCAAAATATAAGTCCATTTATTTCTCCTCTATAAGTTTATTTATTTGACAGGCTGCATAGGCTGCACCATAACCGTTATCTATATTTACAACAGAAATTCCCTCAGCACAAGTTGATAGCATGGTTAAAAGAGCAGATATGCCGTTAAAACTTGCACCGTAGCCAATAGATGTAGGCACAGCTATGATTGGCTTATCTACAAGGCCAGCCATAACTGTAGCAAGAGCGCCTTCCATGCCTGCTATTGCTATAATTACATTTGCTTGTTTTATTTCATCAATTTTATTAAGCATTCTGTGAAGTCCTGAAACTCCAACATCATAAAACCTATTTACCTTAGCTCCAAAAAACTCAGCTGTAAGGGCAGCTTCTTCTGCCACGAATAAATCAGCAGTTCCTCCTGTACAAATAGCAATATTACCAATTTGTTGAATTTCTTCGTACTTTAGGGAAATTATCCTCGCTGTCTTATCATAACTTGCATGTGGAATTACCTTACTTACAAGCTCGTACTGGTGTTGGCTCGCTCTTGTTCCTATAACTGATTGTTTTCTTTGATCGAAGGCCTTAAAGATTTCCACAAGGGCAAAGTCCTCCTTGCCCTGGCAGAAGATTGTTTCAGGAAATCCTCTCCTGTTTTTTCTCTGGAAATCAAGTTTAGCTATGTCAATATCTTTAAAGTTAAAATCTTTTAGGTAATCTAGACCTTCTTCTATTGACATTTGACCGTTTTTTATATTCTCTAAAAATTCTCTATCTTTCATTTTCTAACCATGGGTTAAGCTTTAGCTTATCTTCCTTACTTACTACTTCATCCATTGATCCTGACCTATATCCAGCTAAATCTAGGTTTACATATTTAAAACCAAGATTTTTAAGGTTCTCATTTATTTCATCTACTTTTTCAAAAACTATGCCAAAATCTTCTCTGTCTACTTCTATTCTAGTATTATCTCCATAAACTCTTACACGAACATTCCTAAGACCTAAATCTTTTAGGTAGCCTTCTGCCTTGTTTATAGCTTCAAACTTACTTGTATCTATCAATTCATTATAAGGAAATCTTGTAGCAAGACATGGGGCAGATGGTCTTTTGTAGACTGAAACACCTAGCTCTTTGGTGTAGGCTCTTACCATTTCCTTGGTAAAACCACATTCTTTTAGAGGACTTACAACTCCTTTATCGTTTAGAGCCTTTACTCCTGGTCTAAAGACTTTGTTATCATCTAGGTTTGATCCATCAACTACATATTTGTAGCCTAATTTATCCTTTAATTTGAAAGCTTGCTCGAAAAGAAAGCTCTTGCAGTGGTAGCACCTGTCTAGGGTATTGTTTTTGATGTATTCATTATCAAAGACATCTATATCTACAACCTCAAGACTTACGTCCATCTCTTTGGCAAGATTTTGGGCATTTTCTAGGTCCCCATCTGGAGTTGTATTTGTATTATACATAATGGCGACTACATCATCTTTTTCTTTTCTTAAATCACTTGCAAGTTTTAAAACCAAGGATGAGTCCACACCTCCAGAGAAGGCAAGTACAAACTTATCTTCTAAAAGTTCTTTTATTCTATTATTCAGTTTTTCTTTATTTTCATTAAAGTTGTCCATAAATACTCCTAACTTAAATATTCTAACTATAAAAAAGGGCATAGGAAAAAACCTATACCCTCATGGTTACACATTTAGCTTATACTAAGTAACTAGCTTCATACTAGCATTTTTATAATAACATATTAAAAAAGTGAGGTCAACTAAGGTCTAATATGATAAAATGATTGTATATAAAGGAGAGGACTTATGAAAATTGTTATTATAGATGGACAAGGAGGCTCTATAGGGGCAAGTCTTGTTAGTAAAATTAAAAATAAAAATATAGACTGTACTATATATGGGATTGGGACAAATTATTTTGCAAGTAAGGCTATGAAAAAATCTGGAGCTGACATAATTGCGACAGGAGAAAATGCATCAATAGTTAATTCAAAAGATGCAGATTACATATTGGGTACAACTGGGATAGTCATAGCCGATTCTCTCCATGGAGAAATTAGCGAAAAGATGGCAGTTGCTATAGGTAGATCAAGTGCTTATAGGATTCTTGTCCCTTTTGATTGTTGCAAGACTCACATAGTAGCCACAGAAAAATCCACCATAGAAGAGCTTTTAGATGTAGCTGTCGATAACTTGATAGAAAATATTTCACAAAAAAAGGGACTATAAGTCCCGTTGTATGTAAATAGCTCCAGTTGGAGCTATACATAAACAATGTATCTTAGTGTTAACGATAATTGTAATGCACTAATATTGTACTTATTACAAATAAAAAAAGCAATCTAATCTTAACTTAACATAAGGCTTTGATCTATGTTATACTTTTACTATAAGATAAAAAGGAGAGTATATGAAAAACAACGCAAAAAGATGGATAGCTCTTGGTATAACCTTGCTAGTTTTGGTAATATCTGTATTTGCTAAGGATAAGCAAGATCAGATGGAAGAGGGTATCAGAGATAAGTATATGAAGGATATAACTAGCTTTTCTAACTACACTGAGGAAGTTTATAAGGGAACTAACTCAAAAGAAAAAATTAAAATCGTAGATGTAGATGGTGTAATTCAATCAAACGATGCAAATGACTTTGCCGTAGAAGAATTGAAGAAAGCCAAGGAAGATCCTCTAGTAAAAGGAGTAATCCTAAGAGTAAATTCACCAGGTGGATCAGTTTATGCATCAGAGAAAATTGCCAATCAAATAAAGGCCTTAAAAGAAGCGGAAAAGCCAGTCTATACAGTTATGGAAGAGATGGCAGCAAGCGGTGGATATTATATATCTGCACCTACAGACAGGATTTATGCATCAAATGAGACATGGACAGGTTCAATCGGAGTAATCATCCAATCCAAATCCCTCCAAGGTTTGTTTGAAAAATATGGAATAAAAGAGCAAAATATTACGACAGGAAAGATGAAAGATGCAGGAAGTGTGGGCCGTGACATGAATGATGAAGAAAAAGCCTACTTCCAAGGACTAGTTGATTCTGCCTTTGATAGATTTGTTAAAATCGTTGCTGAAGGAAGAGGACTTTCTGAAAGAGAAGTTAGAAAGATTGCTGATGGTAGAGTATATGATGGTAGCCAAGCCTTAAATATTGGTCTAGTAGATAAAATAGGAGATCTTGACCTAGCTATTTCAGATATGGCAAGCGAAAATGACTTAACAGATCCTATGGTTATAGAAAATAACGACGTGATGAGCTCATTTAACTCACTATTTTCAAAGGCTATGGACCTTAAGAAAGAATCATCAGACCTTGCGATTTTGGATAAAATGATCAAGGAAAATGATATGAAGCCAATGTATTTATATGGAGCATACAATGACTGAAGTAAACCTAGATTTTAAAGAAAGAGATTATACTTTTGCATATGCTGGGTTTTTTATAAGGCTTGTTGCCTTTATCATAGATATGTTAGTGGTAGGAGCAATTTTTACAATAGTTAAGACCTTCCTTCCAACAGATGTAGAGATTTTATCATTTAAGCTAGGAGATGTTTTAGAAACATTAATAACTCTTGCCTATTTTTGCCTAATGACGTTTTTTACAAATGGAAGGACTTTGGGAAAGATGATTCTAGGACTTAGAACTATATCACTAACCTCAGATAAACTTAGCATATCTCAAGTGCTTTTAAGAGAAATTGCTGGAAGGTATGTAACAAACAAATTTAAAATATTATATTTAATAGTTGGTTTTAGTCCTAAAAAACAAGGACTATTTGATGTTCTCCTAGATACAACTGTAGTTAAGGAAGATATTTTTAACCACCTATATAAAAATTAAATATACTTTTAAAAACTGGTTAAATAGCACAAAATTAGTGAAAAAGCTAATTTGTGCTATTTTTTCTTACTTTTAAAAACCACAATATATGGTATGATAATAAGCGGCAAATGAAATAACAGCACTACATATAGTGTTTATAATATATAGTAAATTTAATTAAGGAGAGCCCATGCAGATTATAAAAAGAGATGGAAATAAGGTGGACTTTGAGAAAATCAAGATAGAAAGAGCCATTTCCAAGGCGTTTTTCTCTGTTGATAGTAGCATTACAGAAGAAGAGCTAAGAAAGATGTCCGATAGAATTGAAAAGACAATTAAGCAAAAGTATCCCAAAGACCATATTCCAACAGTTGAAGAGGTCCAAGATCTAGTGGAACTTACCTTAATTGATGAAAATTATTATAGAGAAGTAAAGTCCTTTATTCTTTACAGGGCTAAACACAATATGGATAGAAAGGTTTTGGCTGATTTTTCAAGATATATAGAGGATAAGAAGGTCCTTAATATAATAACCGAAGTCCAAGAAGAATTTGACAACCAAAGATATCCAATAGAGTCTTTGCTATTTAAGTTTGAATCTTTCCTTAAGCCAAACATGACAGAAGAAGATATGCTGAAGGCTCTAACTAGAGCTGCAAGCGAGCTTACCAGCAAGGAATCTCCAGACTGGGAGATTATAGCGGCAAGATTTTTGATGTATCAAATAGATCTAGAAATAGAAAAAAGCGAAGAAAGATACGAACTTTTTGATTTTAAGTCAAAAATTGAGTTTCTAACCGAAAAAGGCTTGTATGGAGCTTATATTTTAGAAAACTATTCATCAGAAGAAATAGATGAGTTAGAAAAATACATGGACTATTCTAGAAACAATATCTTCACCTATTCAGGACTTGACCTACTTAGGAAAAGATACCTAATTACTAACCACAAGGGTGACTTGATAGAAAGAGTTCAAGAAATGTTTATGGGAATAGCTATGCATCTTGCTATACCAGAAACTGACAAGGTAGCCTTTGCCAAAAGACTTTATGATATCTTGTCAAACTTAAAGGCAACTATGGCAACACCAACTATGACCAATGCTAGAAAGCCATTTAACCAACTTTCTTCTTGCTTTATAGATACAGTCCCAGACACATTGAAAGGGATTTATCGTTCAGTAACAAACTTTGCGGAAGTCTCAAAACACGGTGGTGGAATGGGTCTATACTTTGGAAAAGTAAGGGCCAACGGATCAGATATTCGTGGCTTTGAAGGAGTTGCAGGAGGAGTTATCCGTTGGATAAGACTTGCTAACGATACAGCAGTTGCAGTTGACCAACTTGGAGTAAGACAAGGAGCTGTGGCAGTATATCTTGATATTTGGCATAAGGATATGCCAGAATTCTTAGGACTAAGAACTAACAACGGTGATGACAGAATGAAGGCTCATGATGTCTTCCCTGGAGTTTGTGTGCCGGATTTATTCTGGAAATTAACTAGAGATGATATAAATGCTGAGTGGCATATGTTTGACCCTCATGAAGTAGAGAAAAAATATGGAAAAGCCCTAGAAGATACCTATGGTGAAGAGTTTGAAGACTTTTACAAAAAGCTAGTAGCAGATAAGGATATTTCAAGAAGGACTATGTCTGTCAAAGATATGGTAAGACTTCTAATAAAATCATGGACTGAAACAGGAACACCATTTATCTTCAATAGGGATACAGTAAACAAAGCAAATCCTAATAAACACAAGGGAATGATCTATTCATCAAACCTATGTACAGAGATCGCTCAAAATATGAGTCCATCAGAGTCAATATCTACAGAAATAGTAGATGAAAATGGCGATACAATTATTGTAAACAAGACAAAACCAGGAGATTTTGTTGAATGTAACCTAGCGAGTCTAACTTTAGGTAAGGTAGATGTAAATGATCCTAAAGATTTGGAAGAAACTGTAAGAACAATCGTTAGAGCATTGGATAATGTAATAGATTTAAACTATTATCCAACTCCATATGCCAAGGTTACTAACAAAAAATACAGGGCCATAGGACTTGGAACAAGTGGCTACCACCACATGTTAGTAAAAAATGATATCAGATGGCAAGATGAAAAGGCACACGAGGATTTTGTCGATAGAGTATATGAAGATATAAACTATTATGCTATCAAAGAATCTATGGAAATTGCCAAGGAAAAAGGATCTTATTCTTGCTTTGAAGGAAGCGACTGGGAGACTGGTGCTTACTTCGACCAAAGAGATTACAAATCAGAAAGATGGGAAGAGCTAAGAGAAGAAGTAAAATCTAACGGACTTAGAAATGGATACTTAATGGCAGTAGCTCCAACAGGATCAACATCAATCATATCTGGAACATCTGCAGGAGTAGACCCAATTATGAGTCGTTACTTCCTAGAAGAGAAAAAAGGTGCTATTGTGCCAAGAGTTGCGCCAGGACTTACAACTAAGACCTTCTGGCTTTATGAAAATGCTCACGATATCGACCAAAATATTTCGATGAGAATGGCTGGTGTAAGGCAAAGACACATCGACCAAGGTCAATCAGTTAATATTTATATAACTACAGAATACACTATGAGACAGATCCTAAATGTATATATAACAGCTTGGGAATCTGGAGTTAAATCAATCTATTATGTAAGGGGAAAATCCTTAGAGGTTGAAGAGTGTGACTCATGTGCAAGCTAAAATAAGTAAGTAAACAAAAAAGACCCCTAATGTGATAAAGTCAAAATCTATAATTAGAAAATGGCTTAGCCCACATATTGGGTCTTTTTTATTTTTCTTTGAGGGCAGTTATACCATCAATGATAAAGTTTAAGACTATGTAAGATAAGGCTAAATAAATAATATGAAATCTTTGATTATCATTTAAGAAAGTAAAAGAATCAATACTTAGCTTATCTTGGATAATTGATAGAAGAATTGTGGCAAAAATTAATATAGATAATGCTAATATCCTATTTCTTCTAGTATTCTTGCCTCTATAAATTAATTTTTTCTCTTTAAGAGCAGAAATAAAAAATAGAAACATCAGAAATATTAGTATGTAAGTTGGAATTTTCATGAAAAACCCTAAAACAAGGGTAAGTAGATACAAAATTCCGCTAATAAAAATCATACAGTCCCTCCTTTTTTAGATATTGTACTTTATAGGAAAAAGTTTTCTATCTTGCTCTTATTTTTTAATCTAATATAATAATACAAACAAGAAAAAGGAGTTATTATGATATTATTTATAACAAACACCATAGCTCTTTGGCTTATGAGTTACTTCATCACTCATATTTCATTTGATAAACCAATGGCCTTGGTCTTAACAGCAGTTGTGCTTACAATTTTAGAGAAATTTGTAAAACCTATTCTAAGTTTCTTGTCATTTCCAGTGACAGTTTTAACCTTGGGTTTATTTAACTTGGTTATAAATGCCTTTGTCCTATATTTAGCCTTCAAATTTGTAGATGGAGCACATATAGACAGCAACTTATTTAGCATGATTTTTGCAAGCATTATCCTTGCAATCCTTGCATCTATTATTCAATCAATATTATAAAGGAGGATTACATGGAAGAAAGTAAAAGAAAAGAAGTTGAAAAGCGTGGTATTTTCAATGAAGATGGTGATATTGATCTAGCAAAAAGAAAGATTATTCAAGGAAATACAACCAATCTAAATGATTTTAACAACTTAAAATACACATGGACTAGTGATTGGTATAGACAAGCTATGAACAACTTCTGGATTCCAGAAGAAATTAACTTAAATCAAGATATAAAAGACTATAGAAATCTAGATGAGCATGAAAAAAGAGCCTTTGATAGGATTCTTTCTTTCCTAACTTATCTTGATTCAATTCAAACAGCCAACCTACCTAACCTACAAACATACATTACAGCAAACGAAATAAACCTATGCTTATCAATTCAAACATATCAAGAATCAATCCACTCTCAATCTTACTCTTATATTCTTGATACAATTTGTTCTCCAGAAGAAAGAACAAGAATTCTTTACCTATGGAAGGAAGATGAACATCTTCTAAAAAGAAATGAATTCATTGGAGAACAATATAATGAGTTTTTGAAAAATGATGACGAATTTAGGTTTATGAAGGCACTTGTTGCAAACTACATCCTAGAAGGAATTTACTTCTACTCAGGATTCTCCTTCTTCTATAACCTGGGAAGAAATGGTAAAATGCCAGGAACAGTTCAAGAGATTAGATACATCAATAGAGATGAAAACACCCACTTATGGCTATTTAGATCTCTTATAAATGATTTGAGAAAAGAAAGAGAAGATCTATTTACTAAAGAACATAAAGAATACTACAGAAACATGCTAAAAGAAGGTGTAGAACAAGAGATAGCTTGGGGCAAATATGCTATAGGAGATAATATAGCAGGTCTAAGCGAGAAAATGATAGAAGATTACATCAAGTATCTAGGAAACCTAAGAGCTAAAGGCCTTGGCTTAGAAGCTTTATATGAAGGATACACAGAAATACCAGATTCTATGAAATGGGTAGATGAATACTCAGATCCAAATGCAGTTAAGACAGACTTCTTCGAAGCAAAAGTAACAGCATATTCCAAATCATCAATCATAGAAGATGACCTATAAAACAAAAGCCTAGCTGTAGCTAGGCTTTTATGTTTCATGTGAAACATTATTTTATGGAGTTTATTATAGATGTACTCATTATTTTTGTTTGAGCAGTATTTGTTATAGGACCTAGGATAAAGATACTTATGAATTTATCTTCTCCTTCTATGATGATTTTATCCCCTTTTAGACTATAAGCTGGCATGTAGAGGTTTGCACCAGATTTTAGATAAGGGAAGTTTCTGACAGTTCCTGTTTCTACTAGACCCTTATTTATGATATTCGCAGGATATATTATAGATCCTGAATTGTCATCGAAGACATCATTTAGATTTTTATTATCTTTATCTTGGACTTTTACTATAATTTCTGAAACAATTGTTCCATTTTTCTTTGAAACGTATGCTTTCATCTCATTTTCATCTTGATTTAAGATGAAATTATCTGGAATATTTAGTGAAAAACTATCTAATTCTACTTTATTTCCTGCGTATATATCAACCGCATCAGTATAATCTGTAAAGTCTTTTCCTACCTCGAGAGGATCATCGTTTGTTGTATAGATTCCTGTTAGGATATCTGCCATAAGGTCGTCTGCTATTTTACTTAAATTTCTATCTTCTTTTATAGTAAAATGTATTTTGGAAGTGGGTGTTTCTACTAAAAAATGAACTAGATAGAAGTCGTTTTGTTTACTAACGAAGTAAGCGGATTTTATATTTGACATGGGGTTACTAGTTACTTTGCTGATAACTTGCTCTTTTGACCCGAGAGTTGCAGTTAACATTTCACAAGACTTTATCAAATCATCTTCTTTAAGAATTTCGTCATTTTCTATCTTTCTAAAGCTAATATCTAGGTTGTATTTGTCAGACTTTGGCAATTCTATCTTGTAAGTTTTATCGTTTTTATTAACTTTAGCTCTAGAAGGTATTCTAATATATACATTTTCAAAGAAAAATTCTTTGCTATAATCTAAATTTTCAAGCTCTTTTAATGAGTAAGGCTCGTTTTCTTTGCTTTGAATGTTTGATGGAAGACTCAGAGAGCTTGATCTAGTTTCGATTTTCCTTTGATTTTTATTGCTTGTTTCCTTTTGGTAGGCAATTTCTTCTTTTTGCCCGATGTTTTCTTCAGTTTTTGGGGTATTATTCTTACAGCCTATAAGTAAGATAGACATAATCAGTATTGTTAATTTTTTCATATTAATATTCCTTATATTTATGTTTAAAAAGCTTAATTATCGGTTAATTATATCATATATAGGTATTTTATGATATAATTTTAATAAGGCAAATAGGGGGTGAAAGATGGCTGACGATATCTTATTGAAAGTCAAGGAAGCTGAAGATAAGGCGACTGAGACTATCGATAATGCAAAAATTAAAGCTCGTGAAATAGTCGACCAAGCGAAAGTGAAGGCTGACGAAGAATACAAAGATATTATTGCGAGTGCCAAAAGTAAAGCTACTAAGATTCTTAAGGATGCAGAAGAAGCTGCAAATAAAGACAAAGAGCCTACTATCGAAGAAGCGAAAGCTTATAGCGATAATATTAAGGATCAAAGTAAGGTAAAAATTGATAGTATAGTTAACTCATTAAGCGAAAGGATTATAGAAAATGGCAATAGTTAAAATGAATAAGTTTAACTTGCTAGCTTTTAAATCCGACAGGGATGAACTACTAAATTCCCTCCAAGCTTTTAACTACGTTCACTTTAATGATCTTGAAAGAAATGAAGATCAAGCTTACCTAGAAGAGGTTAGAAATACAGAAAGACTAAACGCTTTAGATTCAGATATGACAAAGGTTGATTATGTGATATCTATTATTGAGTCATATATGAAAGATAGAGGATTAGATCTTGATAATGACTTTAGTGAACTTTCCCTAGAAGGCGTAAAGCAAAGGGGAGAAAATTTTGACTTTGGCTTAATTTATGGAAAAATTAAAGACTTAGTTGAAAAAAGAGAAAATGCCTTAGCTAAAAGAAGTGACTACCAAAACAAGCTAAGCGCTCTAAAACCTTGGAAGGATATTGATGTAGATATCGACAAACTCTATGATTCTAAGAGAGTTTTTGTTGAAACTGGAACTGTTTCAAGTCAGTTTTATGAACAAATACAAAAAGCTCTCGTTGAAAGAAATCTAGAAAAATCTTTAGTTTACAAGGTATCAGAATCTGACAAGACCAATTATATTGTCGCAGTTTCAAGCCTTGATGAAAAAGATGAGTTAGTAGATTTAATCAGAGAGTTCGGTTTTAGCAGAGTTAAAATTAATTCTAACAAGAGGATAGTAGATGAAATTGACGATCTATCCTACAATTTGAAAGAAAATCAAGAATCTATAGATAGTATTGAAAATGAAATCGTAGATTTTAAAAAATATTTAAAAGATTTATACATCTATAAAGCTTATATCTTAAATAAGAGAAGAAAGGAAGAATCGAGCGAATTTTTCCTTGAGACAAATCTTATGAATGTAATCGAAGGTTATGTTCCAGTTGATAAAACTGAAAGATTTAAGAAAGATGTGAAGGACGTTTTAGGAGAAAACTACATTCTTGATATCAAAGAAGCTGACAAAGATGATAGTAAAGTTCCTATAATACTTAAAAACAACAAATTGGTTGATCCATATGAGGAAGTTGTTAAAACTTACTCTTTGCCAAAATATAACGAGATTGACCCAAGTGGACTTGTAGCTATATTTTATACAATATTTACAGGTTTCATGATAGGAGACTTAGGTTATGGAGCGCTTGCAGTTATTGCAATACTTCTAGCTCTTAAATTTAAAAAGTTTCCAGAATCTACTGAAAAGACATTGAGGCTATTTTTAAGAATATCTATATCAGCCTGTGTTTTCGGATTCATATTTGGATCAGTATTTGGTGGAATAATAGATGTTCCGTTTGGATGGATTGATACAGCAAAAGACATCAACGAACTAATCGTCATGAGTTTGGTAATTGGTGGTATTTCTCTATTTACAGCTCTTGGAGTCAAGGGTTATATGTACCTAAGAGATGGAAAACCAATGGATGCCTTCTACGATGTAGGCTTTATGTATATGGCAGTAGGTGGAGCTATCGCTCTAGCACTTACTAAATCACCAATAGCCAAATGGGTTATGATAATTGGTATAGTTGGAATCTTGTTATTTGCAGGAAGAGATGCTGCCTCAATAGGTGGTAGACTTGGTTCAGGTGCATATGATGTATATGGACTAACTGGTTGGATAGGAGATTTTGTATCATTCCTAAGACTTATGGCTTTAGTTCTATCAGGAGGCTTTGTTGCTTATTCTGTAAACATAATCGTAAAGATGGTAGCAGGAGCTGGAATTGGAGGAATAATAGCTGGAGCTATAATATTTATAGTATTCCAATTATTTAATATGTTCCTTTCTTATCTTTCAGCATATGTTCACGGCCTAAGACTGATATATGTAGAGATGTTTAATAAATTTTATGAAGGTGGCGGAGTTAAGTTCCGTGAAATGATCGAAGATACTAAATTTGTCAAAATATTAAGAGGAGGAGACAATGAGTAATTTTTTTATTGAAAATGGTGGAATAGTACTAGCAGTACTAGCAGCAGCAGTAGCAACATTTTTAGCAGGTATGGGTTCTGCTAAGGGAACAGGTATGGCAGGTGAAGCAACAGCAGCACTTACAGTAGAAGAGCCAGAAAAGTTTGGTAAAGCACTTATCTTACAACTTCTTCCAGGTACTCAAGGTCTTTATGGATTCGTAATTGGATTCTTTATTTACCAACAAGTAATAGGTGGAGATATAGATTTTGCTAAAGGACTTTACCTATTAATGGCAGCACTACCAGTAGCAATAGTAGGATATTTCTCTGCAATTAGACAAGCAAGAGTTGCTATAGCTGGTGTAAACATTCTAGCTAAAAATGAAGATGAGTTCATCAAAGGTGTAATTTATTCAGTAATGGTTGAGTTATACGCTATCCTTGGATTCGTTATTTCCCTACTACTTGTACTAAATGCTTAGTATTAGGATAAGATTATGAATAATCTTGATTTAATATTACAAAGCATAAGGGATAAAGCAAGCACAGAAGAAAATCAAATAATAAATGCTGCCAAAGACCAAGCTTCAAGCATTTTAGAAGAATCTAGTGCAAAAGCAAAGGCAGAAGCAGAAGAAATCACTGAAAAAGCCAACAAAGAAGCAAAACTTATCTTAGAAAACGAAAAAGTTTCAGCTAAAAGAGAGGCTAGAGATTTAGTTATTTCCGGCAAAAACCAAGTCATTGATGAAGTTTTGGAAAAACTAATTTCAAATCTTAAAAATATGGACAAGGATTCTTACAAGAAGTTTGTCCTAAATACTATCCAAAACTCTAATATAGAAAAGGGAGAAATTCTCCTTCAAAAAAACCTAAAAGACGCTCTAACAGAAACTGACCTTAAGGGACTTACAATTTCTGATGAGAGCGTGGATGAAGGTTTTATAATTAGAGATGGCAAGATAGAATATGATAATAGATTTTCTTCACTAGTAAAATATAAGATGGACGATATTAAAAAGCAAATATCAGACAGTTTATTTAAGTGAGGTGATTAGATGAAAAAAGATGACTATATAGGCGCATCTATTTCTACAAGAATGTATGAAAAAAACCTCCTTACCAGAGCAGATCTTGAGAGACTAAACGATTATGATTCTCTAAGAGATGTTCTAAATCAGCTAAATGATACAATCTATAGAGAATCTATAAATAACTTAGCTAGGCCAGAAGAATATGAAAATATACTAAAATCTGAGCTTAGAAGGTCTTATGAGGTAATTAGAGATATCGCTCCAGATAAGGATATCCTAAATTACATGCAAGAAAAATATAACTTCCATAATTTAAAAGTTCTTATAAAAGAAATCGTCCAAGACAAAGATTACTCAAATCTTTACTTGGATATGGGAGATATAGATTTTTCTTATATTAAGAAAAACCTCATCAAAGAAGAAGATAAGTCCAATATTTTTGATAATATTGAGGGACTAAAATCTAAAAAAGAAGTAGAAATTTCTAAAAATGTAAATGATACTTACTTAGCTTTTGCTAAAAAAGCTTTGGATAAATTCAAAGAGACTAACAACCCTCAAGATATAGATATATCCTTAGACAAGAGCTATTATGAAAGACTCTTAGAAGATGCTAATAACCTTGGATTAGAAAGTTTGATAGACTTTACCAAAGAGAGAATAGACCTTATGAATTTAAAGAGTCTATTGAGAATAAAAAGCCAAGAAGAAAGCATAGAAAAACTTGATGAAGCACTAATAGATGGTGGTTTTATCGAAAAAGATAAATTTAAAGAATATTTTGATTTTGATATAAATACCCTTCAAGCGGGTCTTTCTAGCCAGAAAGTAGGCAAATACGTCAAAGACGTACTAACAGATAAGGATAAACTCGATAATAATATTCTAAATCTTGAAAAGGCGATAGATGCTCATATGGCAGATTTCACAAGAGATTCTAAGATGGTTACATTTGGGCCAGAAGTTTTGATGAATTATATAATTTCCAAAGAAGCTGAAGTTAAAAACTTGAGGATTCTTCTTGTATCTAAGCAAAACAAACTGCCAAAAGAGTTTACTTTAGAAAAGTTGAGGAAATCTTATGTATAAAGTAGCAGTAATAGGAGATAAGGACTCAATCCTTGCATTCAAGGCATTGGGCGTTGAAGTATATACAGCAATAGATGGAGAAGATGCAAAAAAAACTATCAAGAAATTAGCAAAGGGTGAGTACGGAATAATATTTATAACAGAAGCCTTGGCTAAAGAAATTCCATCTACTATTGACAAATATAGAGAAGAAATGACTCCAGCCATTATCCTAATTCCATCTAACAAGGGATCTATGGGAATTGGTCTTGCTGATATCAACAAATCTGTTGAAAAGGCAGTTGGAGCAAACATTCTAGATTAAAGGAGCTTAATTTGAATAAAGGTAAAATTACAAAAGTATCTGGACCATTGATAGAGGCAGAGGGCTTATCTGATGCCAATATCTATGACGTGGTCGAGGTATCAAAAGATAAGCTCATCGGCGAAATAATTGAGATGAGAGGGGATGTTGCCAGCATCCAAGTTTACGAGGAGACAACTGGAATTGGACCTGGCGATGAAGTAGTATCTACAGGTCATCCCCTATCAGTGGAACTTGGACCAGGTATGCTTGAGAGAATGTATGATGGTATCCAAAGACCACTTGAAAAACTTGAAGATCTTGCTGGAGAATTCCTAACAAGAGGTGTAACAAGTCCAGCCCTAGATAGGGATAGAGTTTGGGAATTTAATCCAACAGCAAGTGTTTCTGATAAGGTCGAAGCAGGTGATATCATTGGAGAAGTAGAGGAAACAAGTGTAATTACTCACAAGATTATGATTCCACTTGGAATATCTGGAACAATCAAGGATATCAAGGCTGGTGAGTTTAAAGTTGATGAAACAGTTGCAATTATAGAAACTGAAGATGGGGATAAAGAAGTAACTATGCTTCAAAAATGGCCAGTAAGAACTGCCCGTCCATCTAAAAGAAAACTTGATCCTAATGAACCACTAATTACAGGTCAAAGGGTAATAGATACATTCTTCCCAGTAGCTAAGGGTGGTACTGCAGCAATCCCAGGACCTTTTGGTTCAGGAAAGACCGTTGTTCAACACCAAATTGCAAAATATGCTGATGCCGACATAGTTATCTATGTAGGTTGTGGTGAACGTGGAAACGAGATGACTGACGTACTTAATGAATTCCCAGAGCTAATCGATCCAAAAACTGGTGAATCAATCATGAAACGTACAGTTCTTATTGCAAATACATCAAACATGCCAGTAGCTGCCCGTGAGGCAAGTATTTATACAGGAATTACTCTTGCTGAATACTTTAGAGATATGGGCTATAACGTAGCTATGATGGCAGATTCTACATCTAGATGGGCAGAAGCCCTTCGTGAGATGAGTGGTCGTCTTGAAGAGATGCCAGGAGATGAAGGTTTCCCAGCTTATCTTGCAAGTAGAATCGCAGACTTTTACGAAAGAGCTGGTAAGGTAGAAGTTTTAGGATCTAGAGATGATATAGGTTCATTATCAGTTATTGGAGCTGTAAGCCCTCCAGGAGGAGATTTGTCAGAGCCAGTAACCCAAGCTACCCTTCGTATAGTAAAAGTATTCTGGGGACTTGATTATGACCTATCTTATCAAAGACACTTCCCAGCTATAAACTGGCTATCATCTTATTCTTTGTATCAAGATAAGATGGATAAGTATATCGATAGTGAAGTAGACGAAGATTTCTCTAAAAATAGAAAAAGATCAATGAGTCTATTACAACAAGAATCAGGACTTCAAGAAGTAGTAAGGCTTGTAGGACGTGATGCTTTATCTGATGATGACAAACTAAAACTAGATGTTACAAAATCAATCAGAGAAGATTACCTCCAACAAAATGCCTTCCACGATGTAGATACTTATTGTTCACTTAAAAAACAAGATAAGATGCTAAATGTGATACTTTATAACTATGATAAGTCACTAGAGGCATTGTCAAATGGAGTAGAACTAGAAGATATTGAAAAACTTCCAGTTCGTGAGAGAATAACAAGACTAAAACTAATCTCAGAAGATGATATGGATCAAATCAATGAGATTAGAAGTGAAATAGATAAGCAAATTGATGAGCTTATAAGGGAGGCATAATGTTAAAAGAATATAAAACAGTTTCTGAAGTAGTTGGCCCTCTTATGCTCGTTGAGGGAGTAGAAGGTGTCAACTTTGATGAGCTTGTAGATATCGAAATGCAATCTGGTGAACGCCGCCGTGGACGTGTTATAGAAATTAACAAAGATCGTGCCATGGTCCAACTTTTCGAAGGATCTACAGGAATTAACCTTAAATCTACTTCAGTTAGATTTTTGGGAAGACCACTTGAGCTTGGTGTATCTGAAGATATGATAGGACGTGCCTTTAATGGTTTAGGTGAGCCAATCGACGATGGTCCTTCTATAATTCCAGAAGAAAAAAGAGATGTAAATGGTACAGCAATAAATCCAGTATCAAGAGATTATCCATCAGAATTTATCCAAACAGGAATTTCTACTATAGATGGACTTAACACTCTAGTTCGTGGACAAAAACTTCCTATCTTTTCAGGAAACGGACTTCCACACAACCAAGTAGCAGCTCAAATTGCTAGACAAGCTAGAGTATTATCTGATGATGAGGGATTTGCGGTAGTATTTGCAGCTATAGGTATCACTTTCGAAGAGGCTCAATTCTTCATGGATGACTTTAGAAAAACAGGTGCTTTGGATAGGTCTGTTCTATTTATGAACCTTGCTGATGACCCAGCAATAGAGCGTCTATCAACACCAAAGATGGCCCTAACTGCTGCAGAATATCTTGCTTTTGAAAAGGATATGCAAGTTCTTGTAATCATGACAGACATGACAAACTATGCAGAAGCCCTTCGTGAGGTATCAGCTGCTCGTAAGGAAGTTCCAGGTCGTCGTGGATATCCAGGATATTTATATACAGACCTTTCAACTCTTTATGAAAGAGCAGGAAAACTTCGTGGCAAACCAGGAACAATCACACAAATTCCTATATTATCCATGCCAGAAGATGATATTACTCACCCAATCCCAGACTTAAC
>QWBY01000868.1_pt1 | contig 32703 bp, 39 predicted proteins | sample 1972471 | NCBI WGS metagenome assembly QWBY01 (sample SAMN09866722, study PRJNA288562) | Human gut metagenome isolate term6_stool, whole genome shotgun sequencing... | reverse complement strand
GACCGATGCGACAGAAAGACGCATTAAAAAAAATGTCGGATAAACGAGAGGCAGATAAGATAGTTTGAAACTCAACTCCCTCAGCTCTTGAATCCGCATTAAAAACAAAAAAATCAAAAACAACGTAGATATGACAGCAACGGCAAATTTCAGACAAGTGGCGCAGAACATAGGACTTGCAGTATGCGGTTTAATCGTGCGCACCGCCTTTGGGATGTTCGGCATCCTCTTGGGCATCATTTCAGAGATTGTAAACGGATTGTTCCGAGTGGCAATAGGTATAATCGTGGCTATCCTTTCCACCATTGCCTTCTTCGGTCTTATCCTTTGGTTATTCACCCTTTAATACTTACCGATATGGCAAAGAGAAACAGCAAGACGGCAGCACAGCAGTGCAGATACTATGAGGTGGACAACATCTTCGAGTATATGGTGGAAACATACATCAACGACAATATATCCGTGTTCCGTGAACTCTACCACGAACTGAACAAGGACACCCGAAAGGATTTTACCGACTTCCTATTGAGCGAAGTGGAGCCGACCTATTGGAGAGAGATACTGAAAGAAACAATCTAAAACGACAGCGATATGAAAGGAACTGACCATTTTAAGAAAACGATACTGATGTACTTGGAGCAACGTGCAGAGGAAGACCAACTCTTTGCCAAAAGTTTCAGCAACCCTGCCAAGAACATAGACGACTGCGTGACCTACATTCTGAACTATGTGAAGAACAGCGGTTGCAACGGCTTCACGGACGGAGAGATATTCGGGCAAGCCATCCACTACTATGAAGAAAACGAGATAGAGGTGGGCAAACCGATGAACTGCCAAGTGGCGGTGAACCATATTGTGGAACTCACGGCAGAGGAAAAGGCGGAAGCACGGCAGAAGGCTATCCAAAAATATCAAGAAGAGGAAGTCCGCAAGTTGCAGAACCGCAACAGACCGACAGCGAAAAAAGAAACTATTGTACAACCCTCCCTATTTGACTTTTGATTATGAAACCCAAGACACGCATACAAAAAGAGGTGGCAAGACTTTCCGCCAACCTTCGCCCCATATCCGCGACACAGATTGATTGGGCATACCGCCATTGTGTTGAACATATCGGCTACCGCACCAAGAAAGGAAACATCACTTGTTCCGACTGCGGTCACGAGTGGCACAGCAACAGCGGATTATGTGATAGCCTTGATGGTTGTACCTGCCCCCAATGCCGTGCAGAACTCAAAGTGCGAGACACCCGAAAGCGCACTCACAAGGAAACGCGGTATTTCAGCGTGATAACCACCTGCAAAGGCTATCAGTTAATCCGTGTGGCACAGGTCAGATGCGAGAGTAGGAAAGGCGAGCCAATGAAATTCTACTGCCACGAGGTTGTGCAGCGTTGGATTTCACCCAAAGGCATCATCACTGACATGGCTCTGCTTCGTGGCTTCGCTTTCTGCTATTGCGATGTATGGGCTTTGGATAGTAATATGGAGGTCAGACCACACAACAGCCTTTATGATGATGTTGTGGCGTGGGGGAATGTGTATCCCAATATGAAGATATTGCCCCAACTCAGACGCAATGGTTTCAAGGGCGATTTTCACGGCATCGCCCCCGTGCGTCTTTTCAAGGCTTTGCTTTCAGACCCAAGAATTGAAACCCTTATGAAAGGCGGTGAGATTGAGGATATGAAATACTTTCTTTTCAATCCAATGATAGCCGATGAATGTTGGGCATCATATCTGATTGCCAAACGTCATAAATATCAGATACACAACCTCTCCATGTGGTGCGACTATCTACGTATGCTCAAAAAACTCGGTCAAGACCTCCGTAACCCGAAGAACATCTGTCCCGAAGATTTCATGGTGGCACACGACAAGGCAACCCGAAAGATTGAAGCCATATATGAGAAGGAACGGATTGAGCGACAGCGCAGGTGGGAGATTGAAAAGCGTGAGCGTGAGCAGCAGCGACAACTCCAACAAAAGAAAGATGCGGAGGATTTCATCGCCAACAAATCCAAATTCTTCGGATTGGTAATCACTGACGAGGAAATAATCGTTAAGGTGCTTGAAAGCATAGACGAGTATTACAACGAGGGCAAGACGCAGAACATCTGCGTGTTCGGCAGTGAATACTATAAGAAAGCCGACACCCTCATACTCTCGGCAAGGATTGGCGGTGAGATAATTGAAACCGTTGAGGTGGACTTGCGCACCTTCAAAGTTGTGCAGTGTCACGGCAAGTACAACCAAGACACCGAATATCACGAGCGCATCATAGACCTTGTGAACAAGAACGCCAACCTTATCCGTGAACGGATGAAAGCGGCATAGTATAAACCTATAATATTGAACAATATGGAAGTAAGAATTGAAAGTATGATTTGTCTTTGGGATGATACAATCCCAAAGATGTTCCTTGAATTTGTAAACCTTCTCACTCTTGCAACGAGTGAGGAGCAGTTAAGGCGAAGCGTAAAGGACTTTGCCGAGAAGCACGAACTTGACAAGTTCTTCCTTTACGGCTTCGGCTCACACCATTTCTATATGCACCAACGCTACACGAGCGACCCCGAAATGGTGATGCAGAACAGAGTGCTGTCAGTACATTTTTAACCTATAAACAGAATGGAATTATGACCAACGAAAGAGAAAAAAGAAACCGCTACTATAAGCATATTGTCAAAAGACATTTGAACGATATAAGGGAACATATCGGATTATCCACAAACGAAATGGAAAGGAGTTATTACAATACCCGTTATGCAGTCCAATTGAGTATCTATGCCGAAGCACTCGGCATACAAGAGAAGTATTTGGAAAGATTTATTCAAAAGTAAATGATATGAGTACACGAATGACCATCAATGGAGTGAGTACCTGCCAAACGGCAGGTACGGAAAAGTATGAAAGTTTCCAATTAGGTTACGGCAGGAAAAGACGCACCCTTGTGCAGTACGACTACCGTCACACGGATATGGAACTTTTCTCTTGTGTGAAACCCACATTGGGCGAATGTCGAGCAGAAAGGGACAAGTGGTTGAACAAGAAACAAGGAAAGGAGGATAAATTATGAATACACCCGCCTATCAGACAATAATCGTCAAGTTCAGAGAAGCGATTACGGAGTTGGACGGCATTTTCAGAAATACGCAGTTTTGGGGAGTGGCAACCCTCAAAGAGTGGATAGATGACTATGAGGGAAGCAGGTTTACCGCCATTGACACCCACACGGCAGTCATAACGAGCGAGTACAATATGGAGTGTCTGTTGAAATGGCTGAAATGCCATACACCCATTGCCGAGATAACCGAATGTTGAACAAGTTAGCGGTGCGGACACCGCCAACCATAAAACTAAAAAACAGATATGATAGCAAAGACCATTTTTGAACAGATAGGCGGCAGACGCTTTGCCGCCATGACAGGAAGCAAAGACTTCATAGATATGGGGAACGGACTCCGTATGAGCCTTGCACGGAACAAGACGAGTGCAAACCGCCTTGACATTATCTACGATGCAGGAGCAGATTTATATAATATGCGTTTCTACCGCAAGACCTTCAGCAAAAAGACCTTTGAGTGCAGGACAACGGACATAGCCACGCACGAAGGCGTATATTGTGATATGCTCGAAGAGTTATTCACTATGGTAACGGGACTTTGCACACATTTTTAAACGGTGGGCGGCAAAGCCGCCTACTTTCTTTCAGTGAGCAGGATGGCGGACAAAGAAAGTAGGCAAAGAAACCTTTGTCCCAATCTACGATGTCAGTCACAAAAACAAGTTTTATGGAAGCAATCAAGCAGAACTGAAAAATCATCTTGAAAAGCAACGGAGGCATAAGCAAAAAGATGATTTTCAACAGCCTCATGGGTGAAAATTTTCAAGAATGATAAAGTGTAAAGTTTCCGGCAAGGGAAAAATCCCGAAGCCATGAAAACAAAGAAAAATCCGATGAAGTTGATGGCTTCATCGGATTTTTCTTTGGTCAGACATATACAGATGTTATGTGTTATGGTACATACAGCAACGCAAATTCCGCCTTCCTCCGTTTGAGCAGCATGGCGTGCCGTTTACCTTTATAATGGCAGAAAGCGACATACTCATGGTAAATGTCCCTGTCGCCAGCCTCCAGCTTTTTTATCAGCCTGCTTTTGGGGTATCGCCCGTTCCCCAAGAGCTTCGCCGGACCGACATTGAAAGCCAGCGTGCCAAGCAGCACGCTGTCACGTCCAAAATTACGGAATATGCCGATGAACTTCCGCAAGTCTTTCCTTAACAGTGCGTCCGCCTGCCGTTTCGTCATGGTGCGTGCCGAATAGCTTTCACCTTTTTGTAAACGGTGTCCCCAACCCACATAGCAGCTTTGGTCATGCCAGCCTTCAAAGTGGCGGGTACACAGAAACGCCCGTTCCATAAGCGGCAGACGGTAGATAGCCGCCTGCCTGTCCGTTACCTCTTGGCGGTTGCTCTGTGCAGACACGGAGCAAACCGCCCAAAGCGAACAGAGGATAGCCATGAACACACGCATCATCTTGGCATAGGTTTGAAGTTGGCGGCATACATGACGGTCTGGCTTTCCCCTTCCGCATTCCGGTTGTTAAGCTCAAATTCCAACTCAAAGGAGTTTCCGAAATTATCTTCCACCACCACGATGAAATTATGCGCTTCATCGCCCGCTGCCGTGTAATACAGGCGGAACTTTTCGTTTTCGAGCAGGTAACGGTCGTTGGGAAGGAACGTGATGCCGTTATCCATTTTCAGGGAGCCTTCCCCCTCGAACTGGAAATAGCGGATGGTATAGAGCGTGTTCGCAAAATCGCCCGTCTTTTTCAGCTCACAGCGGATTTCCACCGTCTGCCCCTTCGTAACCTTGTTGGGCACCGGCATCGTTTCCACCGTGAAGGGATAGGATTGCTGGATGTCCATGTCATCGTCGCACGATACGGATGTGAATGACATGGCGGCGAACAGGCAAAGTGCCAACGCCTTGAAAAATGATGTTCTCTTGTTCTTGTTGTTCGGTATATTCATTGTCATTTGATTTTTAGATGGTTGATATTCTGTTTTTTCATTGTCCGTTGCAGGTGCTCGTTCAAGTCCTTGCAACCGTCATAGAGAGCGGAGCGGTCTGCGACACGCCCGCCATACCGTTCTTTCAGGGCTTCAAGCGTCCTTCGTCCCGCATCGTCACGGTCAAGGAAACAGCCGATGTACCCATAACCGTCCAGATACCTCAGCGCCTTCTTCACGTTGGCGACCGAGTTCAGTACAAGGTGGTCGCACCTTTCGCCTATGCCGAGCGTGACAGCGGAAAGAAAGTCCATAAATCCCTCGTACACGCAACAGGCGTCAGTGCCGGCGGCTTCCGTCCTTATCAGCGACACATCCTTCGGCGGCACGCAACCCTTGAAATGGCGGCTGCGGATTTCATAACCGCCCGCCACATTGGGGAAACCGACTGCAAAATACCTTTTCCCGTGCACACCGTAGTTCAGGCGGCAGCAGTGACGTGATGCGACAGCGTAAGGGATACCCCTCTCTTTCAGATATTCCGTCAGCGGAGAGAGGAGAAGCCGGGCGGCTTCCACTTCCTCAAAGACTGGTTCCGGGGGCTTCGGCTCAAAAGCCGGCAATGCCGTTAGCGGTATATGGGCGGCTTCAGATATGAACCTCGCCTGCACCATGAAATCACCGCTTCGGACAAACTCCCCGGCAAGCGTGAATATGTCGCCGCCCTTGCCCAAGCCGAAGTCGTACCAGAGCTGTTTCGCCACGTTCACACGGAACGAGGGTGTGCGCTCGTTGCGGTACGGCGCACGATACCACAGTTCGTTTCCGCTTCTTCGGACAGGCTCGTGCCCCAACCGTGCGAGGAAGTCCGCAAGGGGTATCCGCTTCATGTTTTCAATGTCCGTCCGTTCCATGCACGCCTTTCAGTTGATGATGAACTTTATGCCCACACCCCATTGGCAGTGCAGCTTCTTCGTGTCGCCACCCCACAGCAGGCGTTCCCTGAGATTGGCGAGCAGGGCGATACGGTCATCCACATAAAACTCCACATCAAGCGTCAGCGCACCCCCGTAGATGAAAGCGTCCCGGTTGTGCAGTGTCGAACCGTCAAAGAGTACCTTCTTCCCCCAATTCACCGACTCATATCCGGCGAGAGCCGAAACGCCCCCATAGACGAAGACGATTTTCCGGGCATCGGTCAGCAGCTTGAAGAAGTAGCCGCCCTCTGCCGTGAACTGCGCTACAGGTATGGCGGTGTCCTTGTACGGGATGTTCTTCAAGAGATATTCGCCGCCGAATACCCACTTGTTTCCTCTTTTCGTATAGGCGGATAAAGCCGCTCCGAAACTGTACCCTCCGTCATTGCCACCGGGCTTGAAGCCGTCCGTCATGTTCGCCCTGACTTCGATACCCTGCATTTTCGGCAGGCATCGTTGGGCGTGCGCCTGCCCTGTGAAAAGGGCAAGCGACGCGATGATGATTGCGATGTACTTTCTCATGGTCAGCGCACTTGAAGTTCGTCAATCGTGTTGGCACGCACCAGATCCTCGTTCTCAATCACGAAGGACTGGTGGCGACCGCCGTTCTTCTCGTTCAGTTCCACCACGAGGCACTTGTCATCGGGAATGGTGAACTTCGCCATCGTGAAGACCGTACGCTCGCTTTTTTTGCCCGGCACGCAGGTGGCGTAGTTCTGCGCACGGAGCGGCAGGATTATCTGCTCCTGCACGGCGGTACGCTTCGCCACCTTCTTGTCCACGATTTTCCACGTGATGTAGTCCACATCGAAAGGCACGTTGCTTTGGTTCTTGATTTCCGTGTGGAAATAGAGAAGACCGTTGTGCGTGTAGATGCCTTTCAGCAGGTACTGGATGCCGAAACGCTTACTGCCGATATGCTTCACCTCACGCTTGTTCTGCTTGTGTATGGACTTCATGATAAGGCGCACCAGCATCGGACTCTCGCTGCCCAGCTCCTTCAGGTAGATTTCCTGCGCATTGTTCGGACGGTTCACCGATTCCCCGTCGTGGATGAAGTCGCACATCTCCACGTTGAGCAGCAGCGGTTCGGCGGCGTACTTCACGTTGAACGTGTAGAAACTTCCGTCCTCCGTGATTACTGACATGTTGGTCTCGTTCGGGAAGTTTCTTATGGTAGCCTTCACACGGATCACGTTCTCCGCCCCGTCCGCTTTTCCGGCTATCAGGTCGGGCGAACCCAAATCCACATAGCGCACCTCTGCCGGAAAGATGATATGCACGGTCTTGTCGTAGGTCACTTCCAGACCGTGAGGGGGTATCATACGGTCAAAAGTCAGTTTCTTCGTCAGACCGTGATACAGGTCGCCGTCCGCCTCCTTCTGCGGATAGACCTCCTTGGTCAATACCGGCTGTGCGTCCGTCTGTTGTTTACTTCCGTTGTTCTCTTCAGCAACGGTTACGTTCTCCTGCGCATGGACAGTTACGATGCCCATAGCAAGGGCAAACATCATGATTACTTTTCTCATATTACTTTGGATTTAGTGGTAAATAAAATTTTTGATTGGTTGTTTTCTTAATTTTCTTCCTGATAGAGCATGACCCTGTACCCCGATTTCAGATGTACTTTCACGGTACGCATCTTCTTGGATATGTATTGGCTTGTGCCCTGTATCAGCCCCTTGCCCAAATCGGAGGCAAGCTGCGCCCCGGCATTGGTGGAGATGTTGATGCTGCTGCCGAGCGAACTGCCCATATTGGCGGCGACCTCTTTGACAGCGTTCAGTTCCAGCGAGTTCGGGATGAAGATGCCGGGCTGTCCGTCCGTGTCATAGACTGCCAGCTCTATCGGGATGATGCTGCCGTCATGTTCCAGCGAACTGATTCCGATTTCGAGCCGTTCCCCCTGTATCTTGGCAGTGCCTACCACCACCGCATTACGGGGAATGATTTTATCCGCTATCGCCATCGGCTCCAGCAGCCGCAGACTGACCGCCTGCCCGTCCGTCACGCTCTGCGCCCCATAGACGCAAGCCGACAAGGTGTTCTTGTCCGATATGGCTGTTCCGCCCACCGCTGTATTAAAGCCCCGGTTACGCTCCTGCGGGCAGGTGGCGGCAACCTCCGCATTGCCCGCAGACTGTGCGAGCGAGGATACCACCTGACGTTCCACCTGCCTGACGGGTTCCGCCTTGTTCTTCCCTGCTTTCTGAACGGAAGAGGGCTTTGCCGTCTGTGTGCCGTTCTGACCGCCCATGTATTTCGCTGCCAGTTCGTAGGACTTCTCCATCAGTGCCACCTGCTCGTCCATCGTGGAACCTTTTTCCTTTTCACTTTCCAGTTCCGACTCCAGCAGGGATATACGCTCCATCAGTTCCTCCATCTCCGCATCGTTCCGTGCGGGTTCTTCATAGAAGTTGCCGAGCGTGGCGTTCAGGTCACGGTAGGCGGCTGCGGAAGACCGGATGGTCTGTGTGGCAGACCCGTCTTCCTTTCCTTCGGGAGTGGAGAGGTCGAAGTCGCCGCCATCCCCTGTATCTCCCGTTTCACGGTCGAACATGTCGCCCAGCTGCCGCACGGCATGGTCCCGTTCCTCCAGCCGTTCCTCCATCGCCGCCTGCTCGTAGGCTTTCAGTTTGTCGCCGATTATCTGGCGGTCTGCCTTGTCCGCATCCGGCATCTCGGTGTTGTAACCTCCCGTTCCCGGTTCCTGCTCCGTCTCGGAGGACGGGGCGAATATCAGCCATATCGCCCCGATGAACACCAGCACCATGACGGGCAGCACGATCATTTTCTGACGTTGCAGCCTCTGTGCTTCGGTCAGCGGTTTGCACTCTTTCTTCGGTTTTTCCCTGTTGTCGGGCGCAGCCGTGTTTCCGGTATTGCCCTTAATCTTTGTTTCGTTCTTAGTCTGTTCCATACATATTATAATAAGGTGTAAAACTGTTGTTCTTGTCAGGCTTCACGGACAGCTCCACCTGCCCGGCGTGGTCTATCCTCATCTGTCTGCCGTCATTCCTGCCGATGTCATGGACGGCTTTGCCGAAGGTGTGGAGGGCAAGCGTGGCGAAAATGGCAAACATGGCCAGCACGATGCGCCTGCGTGTCTTCGGCGGCAAGCCGTCCAGATAGCCTTTGAGCCGTTTCAATAGTCGTTTTCTACAATCGTGAAGTTTCCAATATGCGCCCCACGCTGATTTTCTGATACTTTTTCTTTTCATGCCCTGTTACCGTCTGATGGTTTGTAAATCCTTGTTTTCGATAATGGTGAACCCCTCGATGGTGAACCCGTTCGGATTGTCGTCCGAACGGGACGAGTTGAGCAGCCGGCACGTGGTCACGAGGCTGCGCTCGGTGACGTTGCTCTGCCGGATGATCTTCTGCGTGGCATAGGTCACGGCACGGTAGGGATAGCTGTCGAAGTCGCACACCACGCTGTCCACCTTCAGCACCTGGTTGATGTTTCCTGCGATGATGCGGTTGTAGTACCCCTTCTCTGCAAAGTCCGAATAGTAGTGGTACACGCTCTTGTCCGCCAGCAGCAGGGCACGTTTCACGTTGTGTTCAATCGCACTCTTTTCGGGTGAGAGCGTGAAGAAAAGCTCGTGGAAGCGGCGCACGTGTTCCCGTGCCTCTGCCGGACGGTTCTGCGAAAGGTCCTGCGAGAGTGCCAGCATCAGCGACTTGCCGTTGTCCAGTACATAGATTTTTTCCCTCTGCCGCTCCGCAAAGCGGTAGGAACTCCACACGCTCCAGACCGTTATCACGGTACAAAGGGCGAGGAAGACGATACCGAACAGGCGTATCTGCCTGAACGATGTTTCGATGTTCTTGAGTGACTTGAATTCCATTTCTGTCTGATTTTATAGGTTATTTCCGTTTGAGAAGGCGTCCGGCGGTATGGTTCCATGCCGCCTTGCCCATATTTATCCCGGCACGTCCGACACGCCCGGCTGCGTTTCCTGCCGCAGCACCGGCGACACCCCCTGCAAGGGCCGCTCCGCGTCCGGCAAGCTGCGTCACACCGCGCCCGTAACTGCCCATGCCCCCGGCTTGGATAATCCAGCCCGCAACAGTGGGTATCGTGAAGTAGCCGATGATGCCGATAATCATGAACACGATATACACCCCGTCGCTCGAATCCAGCGAGAAATTCGGGTCAGCCTGCATACGCTCGATGTCGCTTTGCAGCATCAGCACCTGTATCTTCGCCAGTATGGTGCTGAATATGTCCGACACCGGAAGCCACAGATAAACCTGTATATAGCGGCAGAACCATTGCGTGAGCGTACTCTGGAAGCCGTCCCACACGGAAATGGCGAAGGCTATCGGTCCGAGTATCGCCAGCACCACGAGGAAGAACGTGCGGATGGTGTCTATCACGAGGGCGGCGGCTTGGAACATCAGTTCCAGTACCTCGCGGAAGAAGTCACGGATGTTCTTCTTCATGTTGTACATCCCCCAGTCTATATACATTCCCGCCATCGTCACCATGTCGGAGGGAGACCAGCCCAGTTCCTCCAGCTGCTTGTCAAACTCCTCGTTTGACACAAGGTAGGCGGTTTCCGGGTTGCGCACTTTTGCCTCATATTCCAGCTTGTCTTTCTGCCTACGGTATTCGTTCATGTCCAGCGTCTGTGTTTCAAGCAGTTTCGCCGTGCCTTGCACAATGGGCGACAGAATGCTGTTCACCGTACCGAGCACCACTGTCGGAAAGAACATGATGCACAGACCGACGGCGAACGGGCGGAGCATGGGGAACATGTCTATCGCTTCGGCTCTCGCCAGCGACTGCCATACCCGGCAGGCAACGTAGAACAATGCGCCCAGTCCGGCGATGCCTCTCGCCACGTCCGCCATGTCCCCGCACAGCGGCATCATCTGCTCGTAAAGCGAGCGCAAAATCTGATGAAGGTTGTCAAATTCCATAGGCTACCAGTATCTTTCGTCCATGTTCCCGTACAGTCCCATGATGCGGTCGAGGTCATTCTTCTTCTTCGCACGCAGGTAACTCACGCTGATGTTCTTGTTGGTATAGTACCCCACAAGGTTACGGTAACGCTTCATCTTGGAGTAGCACCGCTCCACCACGTCCATGCGGTCCTTGTCGGTCATGGAGAGCGTGGTGATGTTCACCACGTTCTTCAAATCTGTCAGCACATCGTTGCTCTCTTCCAGCAGCTTCGTATAGCCGAAGGCGATTGCCGACAGCTCTTCGGGGGTGAAGTTCCCGTCATGGAGCATCTTCTGAAAGTTGTTCACGTAGATGTCCGTGATGTCGCCCACCATCAGGATGGTCTGCTGTACCTTGCGGGCATCCTTGACGAGATTGTTCACCGATTTGAGCGCATCGTAATATTTTTTGCCCTGCTGGTAGATTTTCACCGTTTCCTGAAAGTTGTTCACCATGTTGGTGGCGGTCTTCGAGGTGTGGACGATGTTCTTCGAGGCGTTGATGATACCCTGCGCCAGATTGCCGGGGTCGCTCACCACCCATTGGGCGGAAGCACTGCCCGCGAAAAGCAGGCACAGGCATACGGCGATTGCCATTCTTGTTTTCACACTCATATTCTTTGGATTTAGCGGTTGTACATTCTTATTCTTCTGCCGGGTTCTCCGGTTCGTGGCTTGCACGCACATAGTCCCCGTTCGGAGAGAAGGTCAGCACGTCGGTAGCCTCGTTATAGGACACGTCGATGCGGAATCCCGTGTTCATGAACAGGTTGCCGTTCTCCTCCTGCAGGAGGTAGGTTTCCGGTTTCAGCCTGCGGCGGATGCCGCTCCGTTTGAACACCGTCACCTTGTAGGCTTCGCCCTCCTTGTAGATGAGCACGTCGGGCTTTCCCTCCATGCTTGTCCAGTTTCCGCACAGTTGGTCGCGGCGGTTATCCGCCATGTCGCAGGATTGCAGCATCACGACTGCCAATCCGATCAGACACTCGCTGATTTTCAGCATTTTCATTCTTGAAATACTCATACGCTTTTCTTTTTTCGTTGATAAATCTGTTTTATTGATTGCTTATTGTCTGTTTCTCCGCCTTTCGGCAAGCTGCCGGATGGCGGCTTCGATGTCGCCGCCCAGCAGCTCTGCCAGACGGTACACCTCCACCTTCTCCGTTTCCTCGGTGGTGTATGCCAGATACTCCTCCGCGCTCACCTCGGTGGCATAGACCGCTGACTGCGTGCCGCCCAAGCCTATCCACACCTCCTTGTAGAGCCGTGAAGGGTTGTTCGCCATATTGATGGAGAGTATCTGCGACTTCTCCTTTTCCGTCAGTCCGAGCAAAGCCTGAATCTGGTCGAACTTGTTCATGTACTTTCTTTGGTCGAGAAGTATCTTGCAGTCCGAGTTGTTGATGATGCTCTCTTTGACAACGGGGGAGGAAATGATGTCGTCCACCTCCTGCGTCACCACGATTGCCTCACCGTAATACTTTCTGACCGTCTTGTACATATAGCGCAAATATTCAGCCATGTTCGCCGAAGAAAGAGCCTTGCCGGGTAGGTCAGGGGCATTACTGCCCCTTTCCCCCCTCAGAACCGTACATGAAAGTTTCCAATCATACGGCTCAAGCAGTGTTAAATTTCTATTTAATAGAAACCAGCTCATAGTTACATCTTATTAGTTTGAATGACTTTTCTTCTACAGCTGTCATGCAGCAGGAAATTTACTTTCTTGCCATTGACTATTTGTTGGGAAGTTCCCCAAGGATGTTCCTTGTCTATGGGTTTACCACATACGGGACATAAATGGTTCTGTCTTTCCCACATGTACAGCAATGATTTTCTACCGTTGAGCGACTGTAGCATCTTGTAAGTCTTACGCTTTTCAAAATACTCTGTCCATTCGGGGTCAAAGGGATTTGCTTCACCTTTTATCTTGACATATCGGGTAATCTTTGTGTCATACAGCCTTTTCAGTGCAATCCTGTCATCAGTCTTGCCTTTCTTGAAGTTTGCCACGAAGCACCAGTTGCGGTTTTTTACCCGTGTAAAGTATCGGTCGGCAATCCAGTATTTGCCTTTCTTGGGGTGTCGTCTCTTAGCCCATTGCCACAACTTTTCAAATATCAGGTAGTCAGCTTTTCTGAATGTGTCAGAAGCCACACAATTCTTATAGTAGTTTACCCAGCCTGTTATCACAGGATTCAAGAGCCTTATAAGTGATTCCTGTTTGCTTCCTTTATTGGAATCAATGATTCCCCGGATTTTCTGCATGAATTTCTTCAGGCTCTTTTTGGACGGTTTGATTAGAAGCACTCCTTTGTATTTTCGGATATTGTACCCAAGAAAATCAAATCCGTCATCAATGTGTGTAATCTTTGTTTTCTCTTCCGACAGGGTTAATCCCCTTTCCTTGAGAAAGTCTACTACTAACGGTTTGATTTCTTCCAAAGCTTCCTTGCTTCTACCCGTGATGATAAAATCATCCGCATAGCGTACAAGATGTACTTTGGGATAGTAGGTCGTTTTCCTGTTTACAAATTTCTTGTGATACTTCTCTGCAAGCATAGTTTGCAGCCCGTCCAGTGTCATATTCGCAAGAGTTGGTGAAATGATACCGCCCTGTGGGGTACCCTCTTCCGTGGGGAATAGCTCCTTGTTGAAGACAAAACCGCATTTGAGCCATTTCCGCAGCATCACTTTATCCATAGGGATATTGTTCAGCAGCCATTCGTGGCTGATGTGGTCGAAACAACCTTTGATGTCACCCTCCATAATCCATTCGGGAGAAGTTTTCTTTGCAAGGACACAAAAACATTGTTCCCTTGCATCTCCAGTACTTCTCTCTTTACGGAAACCGTAGGAATTACTGTCCGCAGTTGTTTCCGATACAGGTTCCAACGCAAGCAGGTATAATGCCTGCATAGCCCTGTCTTTCATCGTCGGGATACCTAAAGGACGTAGTTTCCCATTACTCTTTTTGATATTGACCCTTTTTAACGGCTGGGGCTTGTAGCCTCTTCTTTTCAGTTCACCGATAGCCTTGAATCTGGCATTGGGAGTTGACCATTTCACCTTGTCAACGCCTGCGGTGTCACTGCCACTGTTTGATGTAACACGCTTTACGGCTAAAGCTTTAGCGTAAAACGAATGCGTTAGCACCCATTGCAAGGATTTCACCTTGCCGTGTTTGCCCGCCTTTTGAGCTTTTACAATACGTGCTTGTAGCTTATTAACCGCTATCTCACACTTGTTCCAGTCTATGCTTTCCCAAGTGCTCCATTTCCGGTCAGTAGATGCACACGATGTTTTAATCTCGTTCATTTGCTTTTCTCCTTTAATAAGTTCTATAAGTTTCTTGTAAAACATCCACCATGCGGAAGTCTGCCCACTTTCGTGTGAGGTGATGTTTCAACCTCTATCCGTTCCGTTACAGAACGGCATTCGCTTTCTCCGCATTCCTCTGCCCGCACTCCATTCGGCTTCACTTACGGTCTGCTTACCTGCTGTTAACAGGAGAAGTACGGGTTTACCATGTTTCTTGTATATGACAAACGAATGGGTTAGAATCCGTCTATCCGCCGGCAGTCGTTATGTCCGTGTAACCTTAGCATGGAGAAGGTTATCCGACTGCATCCCTTTTGGGTTAGAGCCCAGTATCATTAGCAGCTCATTCGAAGTTACGACGTTTATCAACGGTTCACATTACGTTATTCATACCATTCAGCCTAGCTCCCCTGTCGTTCGATACTAACGGCAGTTGTCATCCCCTCACGGTTCAGACTTCTCCTTTCGGAAGGGCTTCATTGTTGGTTCTGTTACCGCACGGGTTCATTGCTTAATACCGCACGTTCCCATAGGCTACTGTTGACGGAACAACAGGTTCAATCGTTCTATTTCCAACTCGTGGAATGAAAGTTGAACAATCATATACAAGACTTACATGTCACAGCCAAGCCTCTTCCACTATCAGTTGTTTCCGCACGCCTTTCAGCCGTCGCATCTTGTTGATGAAAGCCTCCATGATGATGATGGTAACTACCGGGAACAGTTCGCGGTTTTCCTTTATACTGTCAATCTCGAAGACGATGAACCGCTTGCCCAGCAGGTCGATGTTCTCCGTGGAGTTGAGCAGGAAGTCGTATCGTCCGCCCCGGTAATACTGCCGCATGGTGGTCAGCATGTTGTCGATGTTGAAGTCCTCCTTCTCCACCTTTATCTCACGCTCCGCCAGTTCCCTGCGGTAGTCGTCACGCATATACTCGTAGAAGGTGTTGAACGAGGGCACGATGCTCCGGTCAGCCTTGATACGTTCGATGTAGGCGTTCACCGCACTGCCCAGCTCGCCGCTCTCCGTTTTCGTCACCTTGTCGTCCTCCGACTTCCAGAGCGTCAGCAGCAGCGTCTTGATGCTGTCCTTCTTCTCCACGTCGAACACGTAATCATCAGTGTAGAACGGATTGAAGCTGATGGGCTTCTCCTCCGTGTAGGTGAAATACACGCCGTCCGCGCCGCCCGTCTTGCGCCGTATCATCTCGCACAATCCCTGATAGGAGTTTCCCGTGTCCACCAGCACCACGTGCGTACCCTGCTCCCAATACTGCCTCACGAGGTGGTTCATGAAGAAGGATTTGCCGCTTCCACTGGGCCCCAACACGAATTTGTTTCTGTTGGTCGTGATGCCTTTTTTCATCGGCAGGTCGGAAATATCGAGGTGCAGCGGTTTCCCTGTGAGCCTGTCCACCATCTTGATGCCGAAAGGTGAGGGCGAACTGCGGTAATTGGTTTCCTCCGTGAAGAGGCACACCGCCTGCTCGATGAAGGTGTGGAAACTCTCCTCCGCAGGGAAGTCCGCCGCATTGCCGGGCATGGCCGCCCAGTAGAGTGTCGGGCAGTCGATGGTGTTATGGCGCGGCACGCACTCCATGCTTGCCAGCTGGCTTCCCACATCGTTCCTGATATGCTTCAGCTCCTCCGCGTCGTCGCTCCACGCCATGACATTGAAGTGCGCCCGTACAGAGATCAGACCGTAGGAATGGGCTTCGTTCAGGTACTGGTCTATCCACTCACGGTTGATGCTGTTGCTCCTTGAATAGCGGGAGAGCGACTGCATGTTGCGGGCAGACTTCTCGAACCTCTGCAGGTTCTCCTCGCTGTTGTCGATAATCACATACTGGTTGTAAATGTGGTTGCACGGCAGCAGCAGGCCCACGGGGGAGGCGAAGGAGAGGCGGCAGTCCGAGCGGTCGGTGGACAGCCGCTCGTAACGGCTGTCTGTCGCCACCGTGCCGGGCAGGTCTTCCGCGTCGGAAAGGGTGTGCAGGCACAGCCGGTTGTCGCCGATGCGCATCTCCCTTGCCGAAAGCTCGATGTCCTGCAATGTGGCGTTATCTTCGGGCAGAAGTGAGAAGTACCGCTCCAGCAGCCCGGCTTTGCCGTCCGTCCCCACAATCTCATCGGTGGAGAGGCGGCGCAGCCTGACAAAACCGCTGTCGTTCATGATGCGCTCGAACTGTTCCGTCGCCTCCAGAAACTTCGCGGAGGTTTCCCTGTCCAGCTCCTTCGGGATGATATGCCCCCGGCACAGCGTGCTGAAATTGCTCTGCATACGGTTACGCTCCCTTGTCGTCTTGGTCAGGTAGAGGTAGCACGTGTGTTTCAAGTACGGACGCTCGTTGAAGTGACGCTCGAAGCTCCGCGAAAGGAAGCTCATGTCGTCCTTCTCCAGTTCCGGCTTATACCGTTCTTTGATGAACCAGTCCTGCTTGTGGACGACGGAGAAATCCGGCAAGACCTTGATCGCCTTGCACCAGCAGCCGTGTATCGCCTCATATTCCGCGCTTGTCACGGTATATAGTTCCGGCAGTTCCACCTCAAAAGCCACCGTGATGTCGGCATCCTTGGAGATGATGCAGCCGTGTTCCACTGCCAGCAGCGGAAATCTGTTTTCCAGTGTCGTTATTTTCGATGTATTTCTCATTTTGTTTCTTCCTTTCGTTTCCGTGTGAATAATCGGGTGATCCGCCGCCGGTTGATAAGGTATCGGGGATGGCTCCGTGCCGCTCCCAACTTCATCAGCCCATGTTCGCCGTAACGGGCATTCAGTGCGAAGGTCTGCCATACGAGGATGGAGGACGATACCGCACCGAAGCCGATACATATCCACTGGCCGACGCCGACCATGTAGAGGATGACGAACAGGACGAAGAGAGCCAGCAGTCCTCCACAGAAAATGAAGAGGTACTGGGCTTTCAGTCCCTTGAACTCGACCGGACGGCCGATACCCTTGTTTATCGGGTATTCAGCCATACATTATTATATTAAAGGAAGAATGAGCGCAGGATGGTGGCGGCTACAATCAGGAAGATGCACGCACCGAACCAGCTTGCGGCGGTCTTGGAGGTGTCGGGGTCTCCTGACGAGAATTTTGAATAGACTTTCACGCCCCCGATAAGACCGATCACCGCACCGATGGCGTAGATGAGTTTCGTGGCGGGTTCAAAATACGAACTCACCATCGAGGTGGCTTCCGTGATGCCTGCAAGACCGTTTCCCTGAGCGGAAGCGGTGGCGGTTGCAGCGATGAGGAGTGCCGCAGAGAGGATTGATTTCTTGCTTGTCAAAGCGTTCGTGATGTTCTTGTTCATAAACTGTTCTTGTTTTGTGCCGTCGAAAGGGTGGATGGTCCTTTTTCGGGCGGTTGATACTTGATTACTTTACTTTGGTTTAGTGGTAGCCCGTTTGTTTCTACGGACTTGGGTGTGTCCGTTGCGGATTGGCTGTACCTTGTACTGCCGTGCGCATGGTGTGATACCGTCTTACGTTTTCATTTCCATTCTTTTTAGTCGTTATACATAGTTTCGGAAATCGAACTCCTCGATATTGTCGGGAATCACGAACACCTTTTCCTTTTGGCGTGTCACTGTCATGTTCACCGTGTCCACGAAAACAGACATCGCCTTTGCAAGCCTCTCGCTCATCGCTTCATCGGTCAGGCGTTCCGTTATCCTTGTGAAAAGCTCTGTTCCGTCCAGTTCCGTCATGACCTTCCCGGCGTGTCGCATTTCCTCATCGGATGGTGAATCTTTCCGTATGGCGCGTACTGCTATGTCAATATCCTCGAAACTGCTTCCCGAAGCCTGCTTTTTGTCCGGTTCTTCGTCCTCCGGATCATCCTCTCCGTACTCCAGTTCCGAAGGTGAAATGCTCATGAAGGTCTCATCGAGCTTGTCTTCGGGTATTTGTCGCGGACGGGAAGCGGTTTCCGTGTTTCTGTCGTCAAAAGTAGCTTCTTCCTCCGACAGCTCAATGCCTTTTTCTGAAGTGGCAGCTTCCTGCGTCGGTATGGCAGTCTTTGTCCGGGTTGGAGCCATCTTGAAACGGCTCTTGCCGATGATGTCCGAGGTATCTGTGGGAGGCGTTTCCTTATCCTTTCCCTGCTCTGCCACCGTACTGTCCAATGACCGCCACAGACCGGCAATGTGTCTGAAGAAACGGATAAGTTTCGTTTCCATGATGCGGTCGTAGAGCAACAGGGACAGAAACCACACGTTGCAGGCAACCGATACGATTAAAAACACCTTTGTCATAGTTTCACTTTTTTGGCGTTTTCAATCTGCTCCGTGTACTGTGTCCCGTATTGTCGGAAATGGTCTCGGAGGATGTTGTCCACGAACTTGCCGATGCTTAAGCCGTTTCCCATCCGACTGGCAACGATGGCGACTTTCTCATGGATCTCGCGGCTGATGTATATACATTGCCGCGTTTTGATTTCCGATGCTTGCAGGAAAGTCGAGAGCGGTTTGTCTCTGCTTTTATCCTTGCGGAAGTCACCGCCGGTATTTTCCTGATTGTAGTCGGTTGTACACTTTGCTGAACGGGCAGCGGTTCTCTCTCTCTTTTCTGTTTGCAGGCAGTCTGCCTGACGGTTCTTCTTTGTTCTTTTCATACTTTTTTTGTTGTTTATTGGGTGTTTATAGGTTATAGGATTCCATATGCCGTTTGAACGATTCGGCTATCTCGTCTTGGAACAGCGTGAAATGGTGTGTCAGCACGTTGTCAAGAAAAGCCGCGATAGTCACCTCGTTGCCTCCAATTACATGAAGCATTTTCTGTATGCGGTCGTGGTATTCCTTGCGGATATATACTTGCTTGCCGAGCCTTGCCGTTACATTGGACCCGCACATGAATACCGTATCATAATCCGGTTTTTCCAGCTTGCCGTTCCTGCGCCTGCGTTCCGGTTCCTCTTTGTAGTGCGGGACAGGCAAGGAAACGGCTGCTTCTTGTGTCGCTTCTTTCGGAGGTGGAGAAGGTGCGTTTCCACCCGCACTTCTCGCTTCCGGTGGAATGCTTGTATCATCCAGCCGGAACGAGTTGATTACGGCTTCGCTGTCGATGTCCTCGATTCTTGTTTTCTTTGCCATGATATTCAGCTTTTAATGATACCGAGAATCTCATCCGCAAGTTTGTAATCCCTTTGATGCCGGACTTGCCCGTGCTTATCATCTGTTCGTTGATGACAGTGGCGAACTTGATGGAACTCTCCATCACCACACGGTCGGCGATGATAGGCGTGAAGATATAGTCCATTTTGGAAATGGTCTGTACCACGTCAGCGTTGTTGATGGTTCCCGGCAGGTCGAAGAACACGAAATCGAGGTCGGGCTGCGCTTCTACCAGATTTTCGGCGGTGCTTATCGCGTCTTCCGCACGGCTGCATCTGATTGGGTACGGATTTTTCTTCAGCCGCTTGAGCTGCTCATACGCCAGCACCTTGTAATGCTCATCCTCCATGACGGCTTTCATGTCACGCTTGCGCATATCATGGATACTGTACTGCGGAAAATCGCAGTCCACTACGGCTACGTTATAGCCTTTCACATAGTGCAGGTAGCTTGCCACAAGCACTGTCAGGGTTGTCTTACCCGCTCCACCTTTCTGCGTGGAGATTGCCACATAAGTTGCTTCTTTCATTTGTCTGATAATTTATTTGGTTATACATCTGTCCGGTAGCGGTAGCGTATTGCCATTCATACATACGCACGCACTTCCATTTATTTATTCACTCTTTAATCCGGCTGTGCCTGCGGGCATTCATCGGTCTGTCCAATCACCCACGCCTTTATCCGTCCGCATGGATATGTGCTTGGAAAACCGGCTGAATATGTACACCTGTTTTCATCCGTTTGGATTGATGTCCGAACATCTGGCGGAAGGAGTGTATTTTCAGTCCCACATCCGAATCACGCTGCAAATAAACAATGAATTTTCAGTACTTGTATCACTTCTCCGGCAAGTGGCAGCATGTTGCGCCGATTAGCAAGGTATGTTTTCAGCCGCTCAAAATATTTTGAGCATCCCGGAAAACGCCTTGCCCTTGCAGGGGGCGGGCTTACCCTCCGAAGTCGGGAAGCCTTTCAAACCTGCGGTATCTGTGCCCCGAAGCAGCGGCTTATGCCGTCAAACCGCTAAATCCAATTTTATATGAGTAAAAAAAAGAGTAAGGCAGGGAGAAATCCCAAAATTGATCCGGCGGTGTTCCGCTACACCGTCCGTTTCAACGAGGAGGAACACAACCGTTTCCTCTCCATGTTCGAGAAATCGGGTGTTTACGCCAAGTCGGTTTTCATCAAGGCGCACTTCTTCGGGCAGCCGTTCAAGGTGCTGAAGGTGGACAGGACGCTGTCGGCACGAACTACAACCAAGTCGTGAAGGAATTGCGTTGCCATTTCTCCGAGAAAAAGGCGATGGCGTTGCTCTACAAGCTGGAAGGGCAGACCGTGGAACTCGTGAAACTGAGCCGCCGGATTGTGGAACTTTCAAAAGAGCTGGAGGCGAAATGGTCGCAAAAATCAGTGTAGGAAATTCGTTGTACGGCGCACTCGCCTACAACGGGGAGAAGATTAACGAAGCGAAAGGGCGGCTGCTCACCGCCAACCGCATCTACAATGACGGTTCGGGAACGGTGGACATCCATAGGGCTATGGAGGATTTTCTATCCTTCATGCCCGCACAGTCGAGGGTGGAGAAACCGGTGGTGCATATATCTCTCAACCCGCACCCGGACGATGTGCTGACCGATACGGAGCTTCAGGACATCGCACGCGAGTATCTGGAAAAGATGGGCTACGGCAACCAGCCGTATCTTGTGTTCAAACACGAGGACATCAACCGCCACCACCTGCATATCGTGACGGTCAGGGTGGACGAAAACGGCAGGAGCATCGACACCCGAAACAATTTCTACCGCAGCAAGCAGATTACCCGTGAGCTGGAACAGAAGTATGGGCTTCACGATGCGGAACGCCGGAATCGCCGTCTTGATACACCGCCTCTGCACAAGGTGGACGCTTCGGCAGACGATGTGAAGAAGCAGGTAGGGAACACGGTCAAGGCGTTGAACGCGCAGTACCGTTTCCAGTCGATGGGTGAATACCGTGCCCTCCTTTCCTTGTATAATGTGACGGTGGAGGAAGCGCGGGGCAATGTACGCGGAAGGGAGTATCATGGGCTGGTTTATTCTGCCACCGATGATGCAGGGAACAAGGTGGGCAACCCTTTCAAGTCTTCGCTCTTCGGGAAGGCTGTCGGCTATGAAGCCGTAGAGAGGAAGTTTGCCCGTTCCAAACAGGAGATTAAAGACAGGAAACTCGCCGAAATGACGAAACGCACCGTCCTTTCCGTTCTCGCCGGTACGTATGACAAGGAAACATTCGTTTCCCGGCTCAAGGAGAAAGGGATTGATACGGTATTACGCCATACGGAGGAAGGGCGCATTTATGGAGCCACTTTCATCGACCACCGCACGGGAAGTGTGCTGAACGGCTCACGCATGGGCAAGGAACTTTCCGCCAATGCCTTGCAGGAACACTTCACGCTGCCTTATGCCGGACAGCCGCCGCTCACGCTTTCCATTCTGGTGGAAAACGGGGAAGATATGTGCGGGCCGGCCGTTTCCGGGTATGATGACACGGAGGGCGGCATGGGCTTGCTCTCTCCCGAAGGTCCGGCGGTGGATGCCGAGGAGGAAGCCTTCATCCGGGCGATGCAGCGCAAGAGGAAAAAGAAGAAGCGCAAGGGCTTGGGAATGTAACAGAAGTATCAACAATTAAAAATTTTCAACGTATGTCACAACAAGAAGACGATTTGAGGGCACTGGCGAAAATCATGGATTTCCTGCGTACCGTGAGTATTATTTTAGTGGTCATGAACGTGTACTGGTTCTGCTATGAAGCCATAAGTCTGTGGGGATTGGACATCGGCGTGGTGGACAAAATCCTGATGAACTTCAACCGCACGGCAGGATTGTTCCGTTCCGTCCTTTACACGAAGCTGTTCGCCCTTCTTCTGCTTGCCCTCTCCTGCATGGGCACGAAGGGGGTCAAGGGAGAGAAAATCACTTGGCAAAAGATATGGGCGGTGCTTGCCGCCGGGTTCGTGCTCTTTTTCCTGAATTGGTGGATACTGGCTTTGCCGCTCCCGGTGGAAGCGGTCGCGGCTCTGTATATCCTTACTATCGGCACAGGCTATGTCTGCCTGATGATGGGCGGTCTGTGGATGAGCCGCCTGCTGAAACACAACCTGATGGATGACGTGTTCAACAACGAGAACGAGAGCTTCATGCAGGAAACACGGCTTATCGAAAGCGAGTATTCAGTCAATCTGCCCACTCGCTTCTACTACAAGAAGCGTTGGAACAACGGCTGGATAAACGTGGTGAACCCGTTCCGTGCCTCCATCGTATTGGGCACGCCGGGCAGTGGAAAGTCCTATGCGGTGGTAAACTCTTTCATCAAGCAGCAGATTGAGAAGGGCTTCTCGATGTATGTCTATGATTTCAAATTCAGTGACTTATCGACCATTGCCTACAACCATCTGCTCAACCACCCGGAGGGATACAAGGTGAAGCCGAAGTTCTATGTGATAAACTTCGATGACCCGCGACGCAGCCACCGCTGCAATCCCATACACCCGGATTTTATGGAGGATATTACGGATGCTTACGAGAGCGCGTACACCATCATGCTCAACCTCAATAAGAGTTGGGTGCAAAAGCAGGGCGACTTCTTTGTGGAATCACCTATCATTTTGTTTGCCAGTATTATATGGTATTTGAAAATCTATCAGAACGGCAAATACTGTACGTTCCCTCATGCCATTGAGTTCCTGAACCGCCGTTATGAGGATATTTTTCCGATATTGACCTCTTACCCGGAACTGGAAAACTACCTCTCACCGTTTATGGATGCGTGGCTCGGTGGAGCAGCAGAGCAGCTCATGGGGCAGATCGCTTCGGCAAAAATTCCACTGTCGAGGATGATTTCCCCGCAGCTCTATTGGGTCATGTCCGACAGCGAGTTTACGCTGGACATCAACAATCCCGAAGAGCCGAAAATCCTCTGTGTCGGCAACAATCCCGACCGTCAGAACATCTACGGGGCGGCTCTCGGTCTGTATAATTCCCGTATCGTGAAGCTCATCAACAAGAAGGGGATGTTGAAGTCGTCGGTCATCATTGACGAGCTGCCCACGATATACTTCAAGGGGTTGGACAACCTTATCGCCACCGCACGAAGCAACAAGGTGGCGGTGTGTCTGGGCTTTCAGGATTTCAGCCAGTTGGTGCGCGACTATGGCGACAAGGAAGCCAAAGTCGTGATGAACACCGTCGGCAATATCTTCTCAGGTCAGGTGGTGGGCGAAACCGCCAAGACGCTTTCGGAACGCTTTGGAAAGGTGTTGCAGAAAAGGCAGTCCATTTCCATCAACCGGCAGGACGTTTCCACCTCCATCAACACGCAGATGGATACGCTTATCCCGCCGAGCAAGATTTCCGGCTTGACGCAGGGAATGTTTGTCGGTTCGGTGTCCGACAACTTCAACGAACGCATTGAGCAGAAGATTTTCCATTGCGAGATTGTCGTGGATGCCGAGAAGGTGAAGCGTGAGGAGAAAGCCTATAAAAAAATACCCGTCATTACCGACTTCACGGACGAGGACGGCAATGACTGCATGAAGGAAGCGGTGCAGGCGAATTACAGGCGCATCAAGGAGGAAGTGAAACAAATCGTGAAAGACGAGCTGGAACGAATCGCTGGTGACGAGAACCTGAAACATCTGTTGCAGCAGAAATAACAGATTGGCGACAAAATAAAGGGCGGTGCAAGTTTGATACCTTGCTCCGCCCTTTGTCTTAATCCTGATTTTCAGAAATTTCCTCTTTAAGCAATTTGTTTATGGTCGTAATCGTATGGGTCTGAAAGTAGTTTTTCAGCTCGGCATCATCTTTCAGAAGTATGCCGCATTCTTCATCATAAGTTCCTATGATGTATTTTTTTAGTTCGGAGAAACTGTCCGCAAACGGTATCTGTCTGTTTTCCTGCCAGTATTCGGTTGTGGCTTCGGTGATAAACGCTTTCAACACGGCTTTTTCTTCTTTGCCCAGTTTCTTGAAACATATAGTTTCACGGTTCACGGGTAACGGCTCCGGAAAAATATCCTCCGGATTCTTGCCGCTACGCATGGCTGACATACAACTCTTGCAGATATGCCGGGCGTGTCCCTTTCCGCTGAATTTCTCGTTCGCCTTGTAGTCGCCACAGATACGGCAATAGTGTCCCCGCTGTTTTTTCTTCTTCTTCGCCATGTGATTCTATTCTGATATCTTTTTCCAGATCGGTTCCTCTTCCCAACGGTTGAAGAAACCTATTTTGTAGATGGGCACATCCGCATATTCCTTAAACAATGCCAGTAACTTCTCCTTGAACGTATGTCCCTCGTCTATGGCATTGCAGAGGTATAGCATGGCTGTAATCACATAGAACGGCTTTTTCTGCTGTACCTCGGTCAACGGGCGGGAAAGCCATGCCATTCTCGGATTGCGGATTTCACAAGGGCGTTTGACCATATTCCGGCTCCATACTCTGGAATGGTGCGCGATGATGTTGCGCATGTATGAAATGGCTTCCAGCCATCCCGACAGTTCACTGTGTAAATTTAGCCCCATATCATTGGCTATTGCCGATTTTTCGGGCAGCTGGTGGTTGAGGTTCTTGTATATCTTGGAAAGTGTGCCGAACGTGGCCACCTCAAATATAATCCACGCATCCGGGTATTCGTCAAGTATCCTTTCTCCTTCTGTATTCGTAACAAGATGCTTGCGCTTGTAGTCCTTCACGAATATCTCGTTGCTCCGCAGGAACTCTTCCATCAGTTCTTTGAGGTGCTGGGCATGGAAAGCGGCATCCGCGAACAGCTTCGGGTCACGATACCAGAGCCCTCCGTAAGATTGTGACAGATGATAAATCATCTTTGTACGCAGGGTGATTTCTATTGTTTCGATGGCATCGAATAAAATAAGGCGCAGTTCTTTATCAAAATAATAGCGTGTGACGACATCTTCCAGATTGGAATCAGGCTGGAACAGATGACGGGTCTTGTCATACTGCATATCCCACCAATAGCCTTTCAGACGATAGTAGCTGATATGGGCCAGATGCCGGGCGGCAAAAATTTCATCCCCGACAATCATCCCCCTTTGTTTGAGCAGTTCTATTTGTTCTTCAATGGAACGTGATTTCTTGTTTGCCATACCGTTATAAAAAAGAATGACCCGCCGGCAGATCTTACGGTATGCCAAACGGGTACTGTTATCGTTGAACACGGTCTGAGCCGCATATCTTCTTAATTACGTAGCAAAGATAAGCCTTTTTTGCGTAACGCACAAGAAATAAATTGCTTTTTATTCAGATAATGGACGGGAATTTCTCAAGAACAGCTATCTTCTTTTCAATTCCGCTTCCTCATCCCTTCTTATCCGCTCGTTCAGCTTCTCCTGCATTTGTTTGAGAAAATGCGTGTGGCTGATTGTTTTCCGCCGTTTGATGTCGGTGTAGAAGCGGTAGCAGTCTTTGGCTTCTACACCGAATATCCGGTACAGCAGCGGGGCAAGCTGTTTGAGCGGCATCTCACCGTTGTTGATGCAGCCCATCTCATAGATACCGTAGATAAGTTCCACAAGGTCGATGGCGTTGCCCGTCCATTGAAGCGGCGGAGCGGGATTGTCGGATGGCGTTTCGGCTGAGGAGTGGAGGTTGGATAGTGGCGGCACTTGGGGAGTGGTAAGGAACTTCTGCATCTTCCTCACGAAAGAGAGTGCCTTTCCGATATAGGCGGCGGCTTCCTTGCGTTCTTCGGATAACAGACGCACGGGGTGGTGTTGCAACTCGATTTCAATGTAAGCCAGCGCGATGATGGCATGGCTCGTATTCATGCTGCCGCACAGTTCGATTACTTGGTTGGCAAAAGTCATATATGCCGTTTCCATATTGCAGTCTCCGGCTTCATTGATACGGCGGAAGAACTCGGTATCCGCCAGTAAGAAATAGTTCATATCCTGTCAATTTTGAAATTCAACATTTTGATGTTAGGGTGCGCACATGAATATGTACGGCAAAAAGTGCGTCAAAACGGACAGAATCTTCAGTGTTTTATTTATAATATGCTGGTTATCAATGATATTAAAATAAATATTTGTATTTTGAGAAGGTTCGCGGTCAAGCAGAAGTGTTCACTTTCCGAACATTTGTACTTTTTCGGTACTTTAATAATAGGATAGCAAGTCGTTTTTTCAGGCTGTTCTTTCGGAAGTCATACGATTATAGATATGGCAGGTCACGCCATTGGGAAATTTCTTTTGTGATACAAGCGTCCATTTGACCAGTGGCAGGGCGGACCGGAAAAAATACTTTCCTGTCCCGGCTATGAAAGGAACGGTGTAGAGGATGATTTCATCCACCACCTGCATACGCAGCAGTCCGTTGATATAATCTGTCTTTTCGGGAGAGGCTTCCGCCAGATAGCAGGTATCCGTTTCATGTTTTCTCCATTCATCCAGCATGGAGATGGAATAATCCGGTGTGATATGATAAAGGGCGTTCTCCTTTATCTCATTGATGCCGCAACAGTCAAGGCACAGTTCCTTATACGATTTGCCATGCAACTCGGAAGCAAGACACCCGTCCATCGAGAGGACGGCAAGAACCTGAACTTTTCCCATAATCGTTCCCTTTTCGTTTCGTTCGGCAAGGGCAAAAAAGCAGCGTGCAAACACACTACTTCTAATGGAGGCTCTGGTAAAGCCTTTACGGAGAGTACGTGAATGCACGCTATGCGTAGGCATAGCATAAGCTTCACGCAATCGTCTCCGTAGTGTAAATTTACCAGATTTCCATTAGGACGCCTTGCGGTCTTATGTTATATATATGCGGCGGATGGACTTTCCAAAACGCCGTTACCTTCTAATATGTCATGCAAATATAGCCATTTCCAATGAATTGCGGGCTATGATTGCTCAAATTTATACTTCAAACCATACTCTTCCAGCTTTTTATAGAGTGTCGTCCTGCCTATTCCCAGTATTTTGGCGGCGGTGTATCGGTTTCCTCCGGATTGTTTCAGGGCACGCATGATCCGTTCCTTTTCCTCTTCATCGTTGCGTAGGGCGAAACCGGCAGCAGCGGATGTTTCCGCCAAGCCAAGTTCCAGATGTACCTTTCTGATGATACCTTCCTGTGCCTGCAATACTGCTCCCATAATCTTTTGCCGCAGTTCGCGCACATTACCCGGCCACGGGTGTGACAGCAATGCTTTCCGGGCTTCGGAACTGAACCCTTCCACGCGGCACTCCAGTTCCTGATTGGCTGTCTCGCGGAAGAACTCCGCCAATGGCAGGATGTCTTCCTGGCAGTCGCGCAAAGGCGGGACGGTAATCTCGAAGTCGTGCAGGCGGTACAGCAGATCCTGCCGGAAACGCTTCTCGCTTACAGCCTTCTCCAGATTCTCGTTGGTGGCGGCAATGATACGTACATTGAAACTTCTGTCCGCCTTGTCGCCTACGGGACGGTACCGCCGTTCCTGTATGGCACGAAGCAACAGCTGTTGCGTTTCCAACGCCAGATTGCCTACCTCGTCCAGAAACAGCGTACCGCCATCTGCCTCGTGGAAATATCCTTGCGTAGCGGTGTCTGCACCCGTAAATGCACCCTTGACATGCCCGAAAAATGCAGACGGGGCAAGTTGGACGGAGAGCGAGCCGCAATCCACCGGCACGAAGGGCTTGCCGGAACGCTTGCTCTTTTCATGCAGGTGATGGGCTATATGCTCCTTGCCCGTACCGTTCTCGCCGAGTATCAGAACGCTCATTTCTGTCGGGGCGACCAACTTTATACGCTTCATGACGGCTCGGAAAGCCGAACCGTTACGGGCGAACACGGGCATGTGCCGTTGTCTGCCGTCCTGTTCTTTCTGAATGTTGCGGAGCAGCGGGACAAGCTTGTCCTCGACCAGCAACTTGGGGATGTAGTCCAGCGAACCGAGCTTCATGCTCTCCACAGCGGTATGCACCTCGGCATAGTCGGTCATGATGATGAACGGCAGTGCCAGTCCTTCTTTCCGCATCCACCGCAACAGGTCTATGCCGTTTCCGTCAGGCAGGCGCAGGTCGGAAAGCACTATATCCCCGCCGGAGGCTTGTTGCAGGAGTTTCCTCGCCGCTACAAGGCGGTAAGCCTGCACGGTACGGAACCCCTCCCGTGCCAGCAGGTTGCAGACAAACTCGCAATACACGATGTTGTCCTCTACCACGATGACTGTTATCTTATCCTTGACCATACTTCCTCCTTTCCTCTTTCGCCAGCAGGATAATTTCCGCGCCCTTCTCCAGTACGCCGTTCACTGCATGGGACAATGCTTCATTGTCCGGAGTACCTTCACCGTGCAGCAGCCTGTAGAGCACCTTTAGCGGTTGGTCTGCGCGGAGTATCTCCCACGAGCTGCGCAGATGATGCATAAGTGCGTTCAGTCCTTCCAGGTCGTTACGGTATTTCGCTTCCCTGAGTGCCTGCATCTCCTTTTCTGTTTCCGTTGTCAGTTTATCCAGCATGGCGGCTTCGTTGCCATAGGACAGCAGTGATGAGAAATCCGGTATTCCGGATTGTTCCACTTTCATTGCACACCGGTCGGTTACTGCCATCAGCTCGGAAATTGAGAACGGCTTGAAAAGGCTGCCCGTAAAACCGTGCGCCTGCAGTTCCTCCGCGTCGCAACTGCCCGAACCGGTCGTCACGACAACAGGAATGGTCCTTGAATTGCCCACGTTCGAGGAGCGCAGCAGCTCCAGCAGCTCGAAGCCGTTTATCTCCGCCATGTTCAGGTCGGTCAGCAGCAGACTGTAGTCTTTCCTGCGTACCAACTCCACCAGTTCTGCCACATTGGTGCAGATGTCGCAACGGACGCCCTCGTGGATATACATTTCCTTCATCATCTGTAGTGATACCTCGTCATTGTCAATGGCAATGACATCCCGGTACATCGGGACACAACGGGCAGGGGATTTCACATCCGGCATAGGAGTCTCTTCTATAATTTGTACGGGTATTTCTACGATGAAACGGCTTCCTTCTCCTTTCTCGCTCTCTACCCGGATACTGCCACCGAGCATATTCACGATATGGCGCACGATGGAGAGCCCCAGTCCGAAACCGTCCTGTGTGGCGGCATTTGAAAGCCGCTCGAACGCTCCGAACACCCGTTGCTGCTCCTCGGCAGTCATGCCCGTACCTGTATCTTCCACTGTCAGCACCAAGTTTCCATCCTGAAAATCAGTTGTCAGTGACACATGCCCGTTCTCGGTGAACTTGATGGCGTTGGATAGCAGGTTGTTCCCGATTTGCAGGATGCGCTCCTTGTCGGTTATGACAAAGGCATCCGCACGGTTCTCCACCTCCAGAGCCAGCCCCTTGTGCATGGCTGCGGGTGCAAACTCGGTTTCAAGTGTTTGTGTGAGGATGGAAATACGGCAGGGGGACAGGCAGGGCTGTTCCTTGCCGCTGTCCAGCCGGAAGAAGGCAAGAAGCGTGTTGAGCATTCTTCGCATACGGTCGGAGGATTGGCGGATGTTCCGCATGTATTTTGCGGTTTTCTCCGGATCGTGCTCTTTTTCTATCAGCCCGGTGTAACCCATAATGGCGTTCAGCGGGGTGCGCAGCTCATGGGTGATTGTATGTACCGCTTTCTTGCGCGAGGCTATCAGTGCCTCGTTCTGCCGGAGGGATTCCTGCTGCTTCCCAATCAGCTCGGCTGTCCTGCGCTTGTATTGCCCGATGCGGCTGGCATCGCGGTGTATCACGAAAAAGAGCACCAGCAATAGCGCAAGGGCAAATACCGCCAGTCCGCCGATTTGCATGAAAATCCGTTCCCTTTCGGATGTGGTCTCGGCTTCCTGCCGTTGCAGGTCTTCCTGCACATTGCCGTCTATCTGCCGGACCAGCTGTTGCAACTGCCGGTTAAGCATGGCATTCCTCCCGGCAAGCCTGTCGGTCTGTTCCGAAAGCAGCCTGTCCTGCAGGTTCTGTTCCGCTATCACATGGCTGTTGAGCGAGTGGAGCATGGCGGTGGCTGATGTGGGCGTATCGTCCTCTTTCTTACCGAACAAACCCAGAAATCCCTTGCGTTTCGGCTTGCGGGCGGCTTCGTCCGCACTCTTCCGTGCTATGGCGGGCACTCTGTCGGCTATCTGCCTGTGGAGGGTCTTTTGCCGGAGATACAGTGCGGCAAGATCATTCAGTTGCGATTCCTTGTTTGCCAGTATCCTGCGCAGGCTGTCTATTCCTTTCTGTTCGGAACAGAACACGTTGCGGAAAGAACACAGCGTGCTGTCGATAACCATCCTTTGCAAGTGGTATTCTTCCTTGTCGCTGTCCGTCCATTCCATGACGGTTTCTCCGAGAAATGAAAGCCCGGCTATTTGCATGTTGAGCCGGTTGATGCTTTTACGCAGCCCGTTGGTTGTATTATTCTTTTGTTCAAGCAATTCCAGTGTATGCTGTTCGTTATGAAAAATATATGTAGCCAGCAGCACCAGCAGAAATATGGATATATAGCCTGCTGCAATCAGTATTCGGTATAGTCTCATGTACGCTTCGGGGTGTCATTATCGCTAACACGCTTGGGAGTGGTTATTGTAATAAGCCAGTCTTCTCTCACACCATTTTTCATACCCTTCCCGTTTCAGTTTACCCGGTCTTTTGAGCATTCTCTTGAGGCAGAAATCGTGGAAGTTGCTCTTGGAAAGGAAATGGTTGCGCTCTGCCACTTCCCTCAGGGTAAGTTCGGGACGGTAGGTCATGTCTTCCATGATGCGGCTGATACGTTCACGTCTGAGCCATTCGGTAGCCGAACAGCCGTAGTATGCCTCGAATTTCTCCCGGAAACGGGAATAACTCATGCCAAACATGCGTGCCATGTTTTCAGCCGTAAAGGTATGCCACTTGTACATTTTTACTTTCAGCCGGAAAACAGCTTTTTCTAGTTCCTTCATCCGGCTTTCCGCATACTGAATCTCAAATTCTTTCAGCGGTGTGGCGATATGGCGGAGCGTATCGCGCCGTGCCCTGAAGAAATAGTCGCATACCCGGTTTGTCACGCAGTTCAGATGGGAGCGTCCCCTCATGCAGCGAAGCAGGTCGCAGAAAAACATCAGTTCTGCCGTCCGGTATCCCGCCTCATAGATGGCAACAAGGTCGTTGCTCAGGTAGCAATAGGCAAAATTTTCCGGTGAACAGGCAACCAGAGCCATATAGGGCTTGTAGTCCCGCTGTTCCAGTGTGGGCAGATACGGAAGTTGCCGCAATGCGTCCACTGTCAGACGCATTGCTTCCGTGTCATGTGCGAAACTTTCCATTTCGCGGAGCATTCTCCGCACGGAATACCTTTTCTCTACGAGTTCTTCTGCCTTGTCTGCGATGCTGTGCAGGGTGACGGCTTGGGGATTTGCTTCGGCTGTCCGCCTTAAAAGATCTGTCAGTTTCATTGCTGTTGTTTTTTGATGCAAAGTTCGCATATCCTGCGGTTACGGCAGTTCCAAATCTTACCGAAAACTCCAACAGAAGTGCGCTTTTCAGTAAAAAAGGAACAGTTTCGGGAGAATCCTTCTCATTTCAATGGCTATAATACTTCGTCATTCAGCAAGCTATAATAGACCAATAAGAAATACATTGCATCTCCTGCAATCAGTGCTGTAAGCCGTTGCTTGAATTTCAGATCGTATTTTTCTTCTTTCAACCGTCTTAATTCGGGAAACAGACCGCTGAAATCAACGGGGGTCCGGCTGAGTAGATAGACCGGAAGAAACAACAGTATATCCACAAGTTCCTTTTCGCCTCTCACCAGATAAAACGGGGCAAACAAAAGCATCGGTATCAGTTCCCACCATCGGTAACTGACATTCCTGTTCTTCTCGTTCTGTTTGTCCATGCGGGCTTTCTCCGCACGTGCGGCAGCATCCAGGCTTCGCATGAAGGTTTCCTCTTTCTCTTCCACGATGTCGGCTATCACCTTGTCATCCACTCCACGCTTATACAGTTCCATCTTTGCCTGCCGCACCTGCTTGTCAGTATATTCGCCCGTCACGTTATTGGCGATTAGCAACAACTCATCTGTTGAATATTCTCTTGTCCTCATATGCTCAATCTTCTATCCTACAATCCATAGCCAAAACTTTTGGATTAGCCGCCAAACCACATGATAAAGGAACATGGCGGCAAGCATAAGAAAACCTGCCCGCAGGAAATATTCTTCAATGCGCTGCCAAACGCTCGTTTTTTGTTCGGGCATCAGTATGTCCGCCACTTCCTCAAAGGTCTTGCAGGCGAAAATCGCTTGCCGGAACTCGTCTGCGCTGTTCCAGCATTCTTCCTTGAACC
>QWBY01000373.1_pt1 | contig 32830 bp, 29 predicted proteins | sample 1972471 | NCBI WGS metagenome assembly QWBY01 (sample SAMN09866722, study PRJNA288562) | Human gut metagenome isolate term6_stool, whole genome shotgun sequencing... | reverse complement strand
CTTTGCCATGAAACATACGATTTTGACAAAAACAGCATAAAATAAAACAAATCAATCAAAACCGCCCAAAAAGTACATCGCAATAATAATAAATAAAACGAAAAACACCATAAAAATGCACCCTATTCAATCAAGCATTGCAAGAAAAATTATACATCAATTACTTACAAATATTATACTATTTTTTTACGCTGTAAAATACAAAAAGCACATTACCTGGGAGGTCACCCGATAACATGCTTTTTGTATAGTGTTTTACTACAAGGAGTATAAAATACCATTGCCATACATTACATATGGCAAACACTTCGAAAGCTCCACATACTTTCAAAATGTAACGCTATTATTAAAATCAATGCACCTGCATAAATGCTCCCGAAAATATACATAGTGTCTATTGAAATTAATAACTCAAAATGTAATAAATTCTAACTAAATACAATTAAAATTTCATTACGTTATCAGTATATACGTTTTTATATTTATTTCCATTGCCAAGCTACGTCATACTAGCATATGATAATATAATTTAAAATATACATAAAAAATATTTTTTAATTAAAAACAAAAATATATAAATTATAATATATAATCTTAAACATATTTATTCTTAACAGATATAATACTACTTATCATTATAAAATATATCAATTGTCATGCTAATCAACCCTGAAAACTCAAAAAAAAACAACCACATAAAACATTGATTTTATGCACATAAACAATATACAAAAAGTATATTTATGTTATTTTTTTTAAAATATAACATACTACTTATGTGTAGAATTAATTTTAATTTTTTAACAACATTTTTTATTCATGCCATAAATTAATCACTTATTTTCATATTAAATATAACTATATAATGATATTCTATTTTTCTATATGAGAAGTAAAATTTTTATCTCAAAATAAAAGAGTTTTGTTCTAAAACTCAAAACAAAACTCTTTTATTTCATAATGTAATTAATTTATATTTCACGCTTTCCGTTATCCGCTACACGACCGTAAAGCACCCAACCCAAGAATATCGCCAAACCTCCGTATGCCATTGCTTGAAGCCCTGATGCATGGCAAGCGTATAAACTATATACTGATCCGATCATTGCAAGCATAGATATATATTCTATTTCATGTTCATCACACCCTGCGGTACGCATCAACACTCTAACAGATTCCATCGATAAAAGATATGCCACAATCGTTGTAATTACCGATAAATCTACCAATATTTCATATTGTTTTATCAAGGTAGGACTTACCGTCATAAACGCTAATGCGGTTTGAATTAATGTTAAAATAATCATGCCTAATACAGGACTGAAAAACTATTAAGCTTTTTAAATATTTTAGGAAAATGTCCGGCATTTGCTGCTGTTAAAAATACATTTGCAGCTGTAAATTGCCAACTTACCAATGCACCAAAATCGTTAATCAATATAAGTAATATAATTATATTACCTACATATCCATTAAACATTTGTTTAAATACAAAACCAAAAGGTGCGGAACTATTTGCCAATTCACTTACAGGTACTATACCGAACATTATATTTGTTGTTACTATATAACATAATGCTGCCAATGTAATTCCAAAAAGTATCGCTCTTGGAATATTTTTATGTGGATTTTCTACACGTTCAGCATTTGCACATGCCGTTTCAAGTCCTAAAAACGCCCATAATGTCATTGTTATAGACTCTGTAACAGCACCGGTAAAGGTAATCCGCTGACATTCCAATTATATAAATAAAGACTTGGAGAAAACCAAAACCACCCCAAAGTACATAAAAGTCCGCATGCAATAATAACTCCCCATACTGTAAAACTTGATACCTTACCTGTAAACCCAGGACCTCTCCAATTTAATATTGTTGATGCCCATAAAATAACCGCAGTCCATATAGCAGTTTCAAAAGGCGTAAGAGATACCCCTACCAATTCAGCCAAATATCCTGCACCCGAAAGTGCCATTGCTGTATTTGCTATAACACATGAAATACCGTAAAAATAACTTACTAAAAAATTACCGGAATGCCCGAAAGCATACTCAGCATAACCTACCATTCCGCCTTCTTTTTGTGAGTACATTCCATATTTTCCGAATACAATAGCTAAACATACCGACCCTATAGCCGTTACAATCCAGGAAAATATTGAAATTGCACCAATTTGTCCTAATTTTGCTGGTAACATTACTATTCCAGATTCCATCATACTTACAGATTCCAGATTCCATCATACTTACAGCAGTCATTATGATCAGCTGAAACAAGTTTAACTTATTTTTTCCATAGTTTTATTCCTTATTAATAAAACCGGTAAAAAAATGTAGCGGGTTGTTTTTTATTCCCTGCTACATTTTTAAACCATACCTTAATGAATATTCCTTATTATTTTGTAATACCTACGTATTCGCTCTTATACTTTGCTTCCAATTCTTTCTTAAGAACGTATCCGTACACTACAGTATTTCCTTTTTCATCCTTATCCATTACAACACCTTGAATTGATGGTGCAAAGCCGGGAAGCGCATTGATGCAATCAACCAACGCATTAAAATATGTACATGCAGTTGAAGACCATTCTTCACCGCTCATTACACATACAACTCCTGGCGGATACGGAAGTGCATCATCAAGTGCAATGCGTCCTTCAATTTCTGTAATCGGAACAAGTTCTCCATCGCCACGAACCAATGCATTATGAGCCTGTTGTGCACTAATTCCCTGTTTCGGCAATGTTTCCTTCTTGAAAAGATCCTTCTGCACTTCTTTAAGATTTGCACCTTTATAGAAATCGTGCATTTCCTGACACAACTGACGAATTGTGTAATCACCGTATCTGTCAAAGTATTCTTTATATGTTGTCGGTAATACTTCGCGAAGCGGTGCATCACATTTAACAAATTTTTCAAAACGTACAAGCTGAGCAATAAGATTATCAAGTTTAACCTTGGTTTCAGCCGGTGTAATCAAAAATTCCAATGTGTACAGTGAAGATTTTTCCGGTGTAATATTATTTTCACGCAAGAACGCAAACAGAATAGATGCATTTATACCGAAATCTTCGAATGTATCATTTTCTACATTAATTCCCGGTGTAACAAGGATAAGTTTCATAGGATCTACTACATACTGATTTTTTGCATATCCTTCATATCCATGCCATTTTTCTTCCGGATTGAATTTCCAGTAATCAAGATTTGTTGCAATTTCTTCCGTATCAGCATCTGCCCACGGTTTTCCGTTTACTACCGGCGGTACAAACGGTTTCAAGAGTTTGCATACCTTGAAAATCTTCTTACGTGCATCAATGATGTCACAAAGAGCTTTCTTCCACATCATTTTGCCCTGTCTACCTTCATGCATCTTAGCATTTACTTCGATGCTTGCCCACATCGGCATAAACGGAGATGTGTTGTAGTGAAGCAAGAATGAGTTATTGAATACTGTATCATTACAGTAACGTTTCTGATCCTTAATGTGTTTATCTTTCTTATGAATCCAAGAGGAGGAAGACCAACCTGCACCTTGCTTATGAACTGACTGAGTAACGATAATTCCCGGATCTTCTGGTCCGAGTTCCATAAGAAGCGGACTGGAGTCCTTCATGATATCGATAAACTGTTCATAACCTGTCCATGCACAGTCAAAGAGAATATAGTCACAAAGATGACCAATCTTATCCAATACCTGACGTGCATTGTAAATTGTTCCGTCATATGTTGACATTTCAAATACTGCCAAACGAATCGGACGTTTTTCATCAGCTTTTTCCGGACATTTTTCACGAATCTGTTCACGTACATATTCTTCATTCATGCATTTTGCCGGTATACCACCGATAAGTCCTGCAGAGTTACGAACTGTTTCCATAAATACAGGAGTAGCACCTGCAAGTATACATGCACCATGATCGATTGATTTATGATTATTTCTGTCATAGAGAATAACATCACCAGGTGCAAGCAATGCGCTGCATACGATATGGTTCGAGCAAGATGTACCATTCAAAACGAAGAATGTTCTGTCTGCATTGAAAACCTTTGCAGCAAGTACTTCTGCGTCATTTGCTCTACCCTTGTGCAAAAGCAAATCGCCCATATCAAGAGCAGCACCATGTCCTAAGTCTGAACGGAAAATGTTTTCTCCCATGAAATTTACAAACTTAGCACCTGCAGGAGTCCTTCTATAGAAGTTACCACCATGATGACCGGGGCAGGAATATTCAAATGTACCGTTTTCAACATGCTTAATCATAGTGTCCAAGAATGCCGGAGTAACCTTCTTGTCAAAAGCAACTACAGCCTCTTCAATTCCACGATCGTAAAGACCTTTAGAAACTTCACTAGGATCTGTATCAATTACGTGATTGATTTTTCCTAAAACTTCTTCAGGAAGTTCCTGATGCAATGTATTCACCAAAAAAATAGGAGTATCAAATCCAGTATTGTATACGCGATCTACGTATTCCAATTCCTGATCGGTAATTACTGCAGCACCGATATTTGTCAAATCGGCATTGTCCAAGCATACCTTTTGACGAACACCTACAGTATTAAAATACTGTTCTGCCAACGGGCTGTATCCTACTTTAAAGAAATTCATAAAATATGCCTCCTTAAAAATCGACACAAATGTATTTTATAATAAAACGCTGTTGCGTTTATTACCTGAAATTATTAAGCATTGCTTGCTTTTTCGGCATCAACTTTATCGTTAAATTCTTTTGCACTTTCAAGATCGAACTTCGGTGATACCAAACCGTAAAGAGCAACACCCAAGAATGTAACAAGTGATCCCCAAACCATAGCCTGTTCTCCGCAGGAGTACAAAGCATAGAAGCTGTAAATCAAACCGATAATCGCACAAATATTTGTTGCAATTGCAGTCTTACCCTTAAGTGAAGCTTTCTGAATAACAACCAATGCTCCCATTGAATAAATGAAAGGAATAATATTTGTCATAACAGAAAGATCTACTGCAGCTTCAAACTGTTCAAAGAATGTCGGGCTTGCACTCATGATTACGAATACAGACTGAATAATAGCAACAATAATCATATCCATAAGAGGAAGACCATTCTTCAATTCCTTAGCAAAAATCTTCGGGAAATATCCTGCATCCGCACCCGACTTCAGGCACTGTACAGCTGTAAACTGGCAAGCCATCAAAGAACCGAAACAACTTACAACGAAAAATGCATTGAATATCTGACCTACAGTCGGATTAAACATTCTTGAGAATGCAACACCGAACGGAGCATTGGAATTAACCAAATCTGCACCCGGAACGATACCCTGAACTACGTTTGTAGATATTACATAAATAACTGCAGCAACAACTGTTGCTCCAAGAACTGCAATCGGAACGTTCTTTTCCGGATTTTCAACTGCATCTGAGTTTGAAACCGCAGATTCAAAACCTGCAAATGCCCAAAGTGTCAATGCAATTGATTCACTTATCGCTTGGAAAGCAGGAAGATTATGCGGATTCCAAGAAGCTACCCACAAAGAAGGACTGAACCAAAACCAACCAATAATGCTGATACCAACTACCGGAATAATCGCACCCAGTACTGTAAAAGAAGTAATACGACCTACGGACTTAGGTCCTCCCAAACTGCACACCGTCGCAAGCCATATTGCAATCAAAGTACCGATACAAATTGTTGTTGCATTTGCTTCAATACCGGCAACTTGCAATGCATAAGCTACAGCTGTAAGAGCAATAGCTACATCCGCAAGAATTGCTGTGATTGAATAGGTGTAGTTTGTCATAAATGCACCGGCTTTACCGAAAGAGTATTCAGCATAACCACCCATACCGCCTCCACGACGGCTGTACATACCGCACTTTGAAAATGCGTATGCTAAGCATGTAACCGCACCACCGGTAACAACCCAGCTGAGAACGGAAACAGTTCCGACTGATGCCAACTTTGTCGGCAAAAGAATAATTCCGGAACCCATCATATTTACGAGCACCAAGAGAGTTAATTCCCAGACACTCATCTTTTTAACTTTTGACATATATACCTCCAATGTTGTCCCGTCATTGTGAAACTATGTTTCCGTACCTACTGCCCTCCTTCCAATCGCCTTTCCAAACATTCCATAAACATATTAATAAAATTGCATTTCACACTTGTATGTTTGGAAAAATTCCCAAGACGATTACTTCCAGATACCGGAAACAATCTCATGACGCCTTCAGTATAAGCGTGTTTATCATCAGCGTCTAATGTTTAACTACTACATATCAACAAAAAGTAATAATCACGAACCAATCCTTACAGCACTTACATAAAATTCATAACATTTCTTAAATGTGAAAAAAAATAAAGCTAAATGTATCTGTTTTGTAATTTAAATACAAACTACTCATTAATAACATAATATAAAATTTTATTTTTTTAGATAATGCAATTTCAATTCTATAAAATAAAAAAAAACTTGCATTCATCATATGCAAATCATAACTTCAATTTTATAAAATTAATTGTATTTAAAATAGATACCCTTTTACTTATTATTACTATTTTATCCTTGAAACTTACCTACAAAGAGAATATTGCACAAAATAAATCAGTTTTTATTTTATACAATTTCAATAAAAACGGTTTTATACCATACTAAAAAAATATTTTATGCAAAAAAGGAACTTCTTAAAATGAAGTTCCTTTTTCCAATACACAATTTTACTTAAATTATTTAATCATTTTCTTTACAACTTCAACAATACTTTCAAAATCAATTTCTTTTTGTTCTTTTGTTTCCATGTTTTTAAGTATAGCTTTACCTTTTTGAAGTTCGTCTTCGCCTATGATTAAAACGAACTGATACTTTTCTTTATCGGCTTGTTTGAGCAATGACTTCAGGCTTTTTCCTTGCATTGCGATTCCTACATGAATTTGTTCTTTTCTTAGTGCTTTTACAATTCCTACACCTTTTATTATTGCATTTTCACCTACCGTTGCAATGAATACTTGATTTTCGTTTTTCACTTCGGGGAATAAATTCTGCTGTTCAAGTGCAAGTATCAGACGTTCCATTCCTATTGCCATACCTATTCCGGGTACTTGTATTCCGCCAATTTCGTTTACAAGTCCGTCATATCTTCCGCCGCCGCAAATTGTACTTTGTGCGCCTAAAGGTTCATACATTATTTCAAAGGCGGTGTTTGTGTAGTAGTCGAGGCCTCTTACCAGAAGCGGATCTACGATGTATTCTATTCCGAGTTCGTCAAGGTAAGTTTTGAGTTTTTCAAATTTTTCGCTGCAGTCGTCACATAGACAGTCTACTATGTTCGGCGCTCCTTCTATTATTCGTTTGCATGTGGTGTTTTTGCAGTCCAATACACGGAGCGGATTTTTGTATAATCTTGTGTTGCAGTCTTCGCAAAGTTCGTCTTTTTTCGGTTCCAAAAATGCTATGAGTTTTTCATGGAATACTTTTCTGCATTCAACGTGTCCTACGGAATTGATGTGCAGTTCCAATTCTTTAAGTCCCAAATCTTTGAAGAATTGTACTGCCAAGTCTATTACTTCCGCATCTACATACGGATCTTGTGAGCCTAATACTTCCAGTCCGAATTGGTGAAATTCTCTGTATCTTCCGGCTTGCGGACGGTCGTATCTGAACATCGAACCTATGTAAAAAAGTTTGTGCGTTGTATTGTCCGCATACATTTTATTTTCAAGGTACGATCTTACTACAGCTGCGGTATTTTCCGGTCTTAACGTTATGGATCTTCCGCCTCTGTCGTTAAAGGTGTACATTTCTTTTGTTACTACGTCCGTTGTATCTCCTATGCCTCGAAGAAACAGTTCTGTCGCTTCAAATATAGGAGTTCGTATTTCTTTGAAACCATACAAATCACAAATTTGCCTTATTTCACGTTCCAAATATTGCCATTTATAAATATTTTCCGGCAAAATATCTTGTGTTCCTCTAATTTTTTTCATATTTACTCCTCCTTTACCCACTTACTTATTTATAATTATAGCATTTTAACGTGTAAATATAAATTACTATTTCATTTTTTTTTAAAATATATTATGATATAATGCCTTATGGTTACTAAACTATTATGATGATACTTTACAAAGAGGTGTTACTATGGATATAAAAAATCCTACAACGTCAGCTTTATTTGAGGCTGTTTCAAAGTTACAAACAGAAAATGAATTTTATTCATTTTTTGAAGATTTATGCACTGTTGATGAACTTTTAGAAATGACAAATCGTTTCCGTATTGCAAAAATGCTTTATCACGGTAGGAAATATAATGAAATACAAAAACTTACCGGATGCAGTATGGGTACAATCTCAAGAATAAATCGTACATTTAAATATGGTAACGACGGATACAAATTAGTATTTGAAAGATTAAACCAATCAACCTCAAAAAAATAAATATTCTTATTTTTTCTATAATATCAACCTAACTAAAAGCGTTCTGTATAAATATTCAGAACGCTTTTAACTTTTTATTCTGTATTTCTTTATCATAGTAAATTTTGAGAGGTTGGTATTATGAATTTTGCGTTTTGGTGGCCTATCGGCGCTTTGGTTTTGGCTAATTTGACTTATCATTTTTGTTTTAAGTTGATTCCCGCTTCAGTAAATCTTTTTGCGTCTTTGACCGTTACTTACTTGTTTGCATCTGTTGCAGCTTTGGCTCTGTGTTGGTATACTTCTCCTTCCGGTGAGTTTTTGGGACAGTATACAAAAATTAATTGGATTGCTTTCATTTTGGGTTTTTGTCTGATCGGTTTGGAAGCCGGTGCTTATTATATGTACAAAGCCGGTTGGCAAATCAATATCGCCGCAATGGTTTATAGTACTATCGTTTCAATTATTCTGATGATTTCCGGAACTTTGTTTTTCCATGAAACTTTCACTTTAACAAAGGCTTTCGGTGCAATTCTTTGCTTCGTGGGTTTGTTTTTCGTCATGAGGTAGTTTCAAATTCAGTCCCTTTAAGGGACTTTTTTATTGCATATTTCAAATTTTCCACATAAAAAATATCCGTAACATTTTCCGATTGAATTGTTATGGATATTTCTTTTTAAATATATTCAAATATTATTTTTTAAATACATCTTTTACTACTATTGTTTCTTCTCTTGTCGGGCCTACGGATACTATTCCGATTTTTACTCCGGTGATTTCCGCTATTGCTTCTACGTATTCTTTTGCTTTTTGCGGAAGTTTGTCATATTCTCTTATGTCGGAAATTTTTTCTTTCCAGCCTTCAAATGTTTTGTATATCGGTTTGAGTTTGGAAAGGAAGTTCAGATCTGCGGGATATTCTTTTATTTCTTTTCCTTCGTATTCGTATCCTACGCAAATTTTTATTTCGTCCATTTGGTCGAATATGTCAAGTCTTGTAATTGCAAGGTAGTCGAATGTATTGAGTTGTGCCGCATATCTTACCGCTCTTGCGTCAAGCCAGCCTATTCTTCTGGGTCTTCCCGTTACGGTGCCGAATTCGTGTGCGAGGTTTCTTATGTAGTCGCCTGTTTCGTCATGAAGTTCGGTCGGGAACGGGCCTTCGCCTACTCTGGTGCTGTATGCTTTTACTACTCCGAATATGTTTTTCATATTGTGCGGTCCGATTCCTGCGCCGATGCACGCTCCTCCTGCTGTCGGGTGTGATGACGTTACGTACGGATATGTTCCGTTGTCGCAGTCGAGCATTGATGCTTGTGCACCTTCAAAGAGTACGTTTTTGCCTTCTTTGATGAATTTGTCTACGTTGTAGTTTGTGTCTTGTACGAACGGTCTCAAAATTTCCGCATATTCGAGGTAGTCTTTGAGCATTTTTTCGTAGTCGAATCCTTCTACTCCATAGAGTTTTTCAAGTACTCTGTTTTTGTATTCAAGGTTGTATTTGAGTTTTTCAGCAAATACTTCTTTGTCCATAAGGTCGCATATTCTTATACCTATACGGTTGATTTTGTCTGCATAGCAAGGTCCGATTCCGTTTTTTGTCGTTCCGATTTTACGGCTGCCTTTCATAGCTTCTTCAGCTTCATCTTGTCTTATATGGTACGGAAATACTACTTGTGCACGTGTAGATATTTGGAGGTGGTGTGTTTTTACACCTTTTTCTTCCAAGCTTCTCATTTCTTCGATGAAGCTTTTCGGGTCTATTACTACGCCCGTACCTACTACGCAAATTGTGTTTTCGTACATAATTCCGCTCGGCATGAGTCTTAGGGGATATACTTTTCCGCCTGTCACTACTGTGTGTCCTGCGTTGTTTCCGCCTTGTGATCTTACTACTACATCGGCTTTTGCCGCCAAGTAGTCGACTATTTTACCTTTTCCTTCGTCGCCCCATTGTGCGCCGATTACCATAGCTGTTGCCATATTTTTTCCTCTTTCGTTATAAACCGTATCTCGCAAAAATTGTGTCGACATGTTTAAGCATCGGTTTTTCATCAAAGCATGCTTTTATTTCTTCGTTTGTCAAATATTTCTTTATGTCTTCGTCTTTGCAAAGATTTTCATAGAAATCTTCCCCGTCTATCCATCTCTTCATCGCATTTCTCTGTACCCAACGGTATGCAGTATCTCTGTATGCACCTTTTTCCACGAGTGCAAGAAGTATGCGTGGACTGTATATAAGTCCGCCGGTAAGATTTAAGTCTTCTTTCATTTTTTCCGGATATACCAGAAGTTTGTCGATAAGCTTTGTCGTTTCTTTCAATATGTAATCGAGTGCCGTTGTTGCATCGGGAAGTATTACTCTTTCTACCGATGAGTGAGATATATCTCTTTCGTGCCAAAGAGGTACATCTTCCAACGCCGGTACAACGTATCCTTGTATAAGTCTTGCCATTCCGCAAATACGTTCACTTCTTACGGGATTGCGTTTGTGCGGCATTGCCGATGAACCTTTTTGTTTCTTGCTGAAATATTCTTCCACTTCACGTACTTCGGTACGTTGAAGATTTCTTATTTCAAGTGCAATTTGTGCAAGGCTTGATGCAATAATGGCCAATGTAGTTACGTATTGTGCATGATGATCACGTTGTACGACTTGTGTGGATACCGGTTCCACTTTAAGTCCCAACTTTTCACATACATATTTTTCTACAAACGGATCTATATCTGCATATGTACCTACTGCGCCGGATAATTTTCCTACACGCATGTCTTCGGCTGCACATTTCATTCTTTCTATATTTCTGAGTGTCTGACTGTACCAAAGAAGTATTTTCAATCCGAACGTTGTCGGTTCGGCATGTACACCGTGTGTTCTTCCGATTGAAGGTGTGTACTTGAATTCTATCGCTCTTCTTTTCAGGACTTCTTTCAATTCTTCAAGGTCTTTCAAAAGTATTTCGGATGCTTTTTTCACTTGAAGATTTATTCCCGTATCTTTTACGTCGGTAGATGTAAGTCCCATATGAATGTACTTGGCTTCATCGCCTACGTTTTCGCCTACACAGGTAAGAAAAGCTATAATATCGTGATTTACTTCACGATCTATTTCATGTATACGTTCCACATCGAATTTCGCTTTTTTCTTTATTACTTCAACTGCTTCTTTCGGAATGCGTCCGAGCTTTGCATTCGCTTCGCATGCGGCGATTTCCACATCGAGCATCATTTGCCATTCATTCTTTTCGCTCCATACGGCGCCCATTTCTTCTTTTGTATATCTTTCAATCATTAATGCTGTCGACCCCTTCACGTTTTAATATTTCTTTTGCAACTACCACGCCGGCAGCACTTGCCTGTACAAGTCCTCTTGTTATACCGGCACCGTCACCGATTGCAAAGAAATTAGGTATTGCCGTTTCAAGTTTATCACTGAGTTCCGGCCTTGATGAATAGAATTTAACTTCTACACCGTAAAGCAATGTATGTCTGGAGTTTGCACCCGGTGCAACCACATCCAATGCTTCAAACATTTCCTCGATATCTTTAAGGAAACGATACGGAAGTACAAGCGATAAATCTCCCGGTGTAGCTGACGGCATTGTGGGATTTACAAGTCCCCTCTTGATACGCTCTTCGGTAGATCTTCTGCCGTCACGCAAATCTCCCAATCTTTGTACAATCGGGCCGCCGCCGAGCATATTTGCCAATGTTGCTATATATTTACCGTATGCAATAGGTTCATTGAACGGTTTTGTAAATTTCTTTGAAACCAATATTGCAAAATTGGTGTTTTGACTCTTCTTATATGCAAATGAATGTCCGTTTACCGTCTGAAGTCCGCCGTTGTTTTCCGTAACGACAAATCCGTAAGGATTCATACAGAAAGTACGTACTCTGTCATCAAAAGACTTCGAGAAATAAACAAGCTTCGATTCATAGCAAATCTTCGTTATCGGTTCAAACGTTTCCGCCGGCATTTCTACACGCACACCGATATCCACCGCATTGGCACGTGTATGTATACCCATCTTGTGTACGGAATTGTTGAACCACTCCGCACCTTCACGTCCCGGAGCGGCAACAAGATACTTGGACAAATAAGTCTTACCGCCTGCAATAATTCCCAATGTACCGTCTTCCTTAGGATGCAATACATCCTCAACCTCGGTATCACAAAGAACTTCCACATTACTCGGAAGTGCATCACGCATATTTGCCAAAATATCCGCATTCACATCGGTACCCAAATGTCTGATACGTGCCGGAATAAGCGCCAAATCTGCTGAAGCGGCTTTACGTTTAAGCTCATGCAAATCATCTTGGAACTCGTCACCGTAAACCTTACGATTAGCTCCACCGAACTTGCAATAAATCGAATCTACATAAGAAATAAGCTTTGAAAGTTCACCCTTATTCATGTAATCGTCAAGATTACCGCCGTATTCGGTAGTAAGTGTCAATTTTCCGTCAGAAAACGCACCTGCTCCGCCCCAACCGCATACGATATTTTTCCTTTTCTCAGAAGGAGGCGCATTTCTATCTTTGTTAATTTTTACGCGTTCCCGTATATCATGACCTTTTTCCACAATCAAAACGGAAAAATTACTTTTCGCCAATTCCAATGCGGTAAAAATACCCGCCGGACCGGCTCCGATAATAATTACATCATAAATTCCAGACAAGAAAATCCCCCTTTTCCGGGCATCAAAAAACCCCCACGATTGTGGGGGAATGCTTTTATGTCCCTTTTAATCATACAAATATATATAATAAATGTCAATAAAAATATTTATTTTCTTTGAACTTTTTCTAATTCAACTCGGCCTCAACCTTTTTCTTCTTTGCCTTCCTTACCCTTCTCCTGCCGCGTCTCGGCTTTCTCGCCTCCGCCAAAAGACGCTTACGTGTATCGGCCTCTTTCTTTCTCTTTCTTATTATTTTATCCTTACGTTCCTTCTGCTCTACCTTGTGGCGTCTGACATCTTCGGCTACTTCCGTCGGTTCATTCTCATTACAAAACGACAAAAAACTCTCAAACGCATCCGGATATGAAAACATTATCACTCTGTCATCAAACTTGACATTGAAATACGTGCCGTCAAAATCAGTAATAGATCCTATCCCGAAAACTTTATGCGCTACCATGCTACCGATAAGATTCATTCTGTGCCTCCCTTTGTAAAACACCTGTATTCATTATAGTCTTTTTACAACTTAATGTAAAACAAGCGCAATTCTAAAGAATTTTTCAGCACAACGTTTCCTGAATGAAATATTATTTACAAAAACAAATCACACCTCAACTGAAAGCACATAACGATACGTACCGTTTGCACGATTTTCATACCCTGCAGCATACTCGCTGCAATCCGCATATCGTGCATACCCCTTGATAAACATATCATTAAGCAAAGCAATATCATTCAAATCAATCAAACCTTCATACCTTCTCAAAAACGAAAGTACCACCGACACCGAAGTAGGACACCACATGCCGGCATAAATAATACACCTCGACTCAAAAAGCGTTTCAACGGAAGAAAGAGCATCTACATAAGAAATACAATCCTCCGAAAGCTTCTCAATCTGAACTGTCGAATTTTTTCTTAAAATATCACTCAAAACCGGCAAATCGCCGCACATCAATAAATCACTGTAACTGCGATGAGCAAACCGCTCACCGCCCTCTATACGCAAAAGCAAATCATCCGCACGCTCCCCCTCCCAAGACGAACACCCGATAGAAGGATAATCGCCTCCGGTAGAACAACACACGCTGCCGAAATCACCCTCGATACCGGTAGAAACAAGCCCGTCCGCAATCAAAGAAGCCAATCTGAAATCCGTCATGAAACACGCCCCTTTTCACTATAAATAAACTTACCGTCATGAGAAAAACAAGTAAACTCCCTGCAAAGAAGAGCATGCAAAAGAGAAACCGACTCCGTCAAATTACGAAGCTCCACACGCAAACTGTCGACATCGCTACTCAAAAAAGCCATGCGCTCCAAAGTAATCTTCGTCTTTTCACGATCATTTTGTATATAAGGACGAACGATATAACCGGCAATAACGGCAACAATAGTAGTCATAAACGACAAAACAGCTATAAATTCCTTCACAATAACTCTCCTTTCTATAACTCTACAACATAAATGCAAAAAGAAAGTAAAATTATAACCCGAAAGAAAATAAAAAACAGTCGGAAGCGATTATAAAATTTAATCTTTGAAAGTATTTATTTAAAATTTATCGTTACATTTTTATATTTACATTTTCAGCAAAAAAGGACACTGTCAAGGCTCATTGAATTAGGGATTTTAGAAAAACTGATTTAGAGAGTCTTTAGGTGGCAAGAGAAAAGGCTATGAGTTTTAATGCTCACAGCCTTTTTATATACCTAAACCTAATATTTTTGATTTTTATATTATTTTAGCATATAGTTCAAAACTTTTTCTAAACAATAAATGCTATTTTGTTATAACTTCGTCTGCACTTACTAGTGCTCTTAAAGGTAAAATTGACCACCATGCACTTTTCTCATTAAAGTAATTCAGTAACTTCTTTTCATAATCTTCGGGGCTAGAAGATTATGTCACTCCTTCAACATATTTCCAGTTTTCTATGGCATTATATACAAAGCTATCTATTACGATTCCAGATAAATGATAACTTTTATAAAAATTGTCTCTAATATACCTTAAATGTCTACAAGTGGAAACTAATAATCCATTACTTTCTTTATTTTTTTGATTCATAGCTTCTTGTTCTGCTTTTGGGTTTGTAGACTTCCAATTGCCACCTAAATTACTATCTGGATAAATATATGTGCCTGAATAATTTCTAAAAGCCGGTAGTATCTCAAATTTAATGTCATCACTAAAATTAATTTTTATAACCTGACCATCCGCTCTTACATCACTATTAGGGTAACTTAATTTAATGGGATCCTTTACTGCTTGTAATAAACGTGATTGAGAATTTCCACTAAGCTTATTATATCTATCGAATTCTGCGCTAGGTAATACTACTAATATATCAATATCACTAGTACTAATAGCAGTATTCCTACCATAAGATCCAACGTAAAAACTATTACAAGTTTCACTTGAAATATTCCAAAACTCATTATTTATTGATTTGGTTATCTTTTTATATCTTTTTGATATTTTAGATCTGGCTTCCTGAGAAATAATATCTGGGTATCTTTTTACATAATTTCACATTAACTTAACCTCCATGACTAAGATTTTTTGGTAAATTTTTATCAATTTCTTGATCAGAAAATTTATTGTCTTCTTTAATCTCTAAAGCTATTCTAGCTTCATTTACAGCTTTTTCTGTAGTATTAGGTGCTTCGTTATATATTTCATGAAGTTCTTTTTAAAGTTCTTTATAGTTACTTAATAATACCGACTCCTCTTTCATCTCTAAATGTATCTCTACTAATAGAGTTCTTAACTTATTACGCATTATAAGTAATTTATTTGCTGTTGATTTATGTCTTCCAGACATTTCCTGCAAGTTAAATGATTTGAACATCATACTAATAAATGTAATTGTTAAAGATAGTATTGCGGAGATAATCTTTACAATTAATTGATTGGAGAAAATTAGTGAAAACAATCCTACTGTGGTCAATGCAGAGCATACTATTCTTACAACTTCCCACATTTTATATTTTTTAAAACACAGTTCGGCTTGCTTTTCTTGAATCTTATGAGACCATATGACACTCATAAATGTTTACCTTATTTCATCCTCTAAAATTTTATTTATCATTTGTTTAACCTCAATATTAATTTTGCAAGTATTATGACAAAGGTATATTTAACTCGAATTTATAGTATAAATCTATGTCTCTTAATAAGGAATCAATTTCATTCGCATTTAAATTATATAACCATTTTTTCAGTTCATTAATTGTAATTATTTCTTCAATAGCTTTGTTATATCTATCAATAACTACCTTCATGCCATTTGCTCTAATATTTATATATTTTTTTAAATCATCATATATTTCTTGAGATAAACGTGTTGTTTTTACAACAAATGTAATTGGATAATGCATAACCTTATCAATATCAAGTAAATATTTATTATATACGTCTACTTCTGTAACCTGAAAAAATCTTCCTAAAGGTTTCATAACAAAATCTATTCCACCGTCGTTTGCATTTGTTCTTCCAGTTTTGTATAGAGTTAATTGTTCTTTCACTAACGAATCCATGCTATAACCGAAATATACTTCAATATTACTATAATGATTTTTCAAAATTGCATATGATATTATTTCAAAAATTCTAGCCTCTGAATCCGATACCAAGAATTCAGATATTTTATCTTTTTTATCGCTATAATTTTTAAGAGAAATCAATTCATTAATATCAGAAACAAGTTTATTATCTTTTAATTGTAATATACTTATATATTCTTCGCAGATTCTACTACAAATTTTTCCAATATCAAAGCCGTCGACATATAAATAATCTATATGTATTAAATACTTACCATCATTTATGATAATTAATTGTTCTTGATTTGTCTTTTTGAATTTATTTTCAAACTCACCATTTACACGAGAGTTAAGCGCATGATTTTGTAGTTTTTCTCCACCATATAAACTTCTATAAAAATTAAATAACTTCGTATATTCATATCCGGTAAAAACTCTATATTCTTCAGGTCTATTAAAAAAATCATTAGTATAAAAATAAAGTATAGAGTAAATTGCATATATATTAGCAAGACTTCTTCGTGATTTAGAATTACCGTAAATAGCTCCCATCTTATAATCAAGATATTGTATTAGTTGGGATTTATTGAAAAATATTTCTACATTTTCAACCCTTTTATTGCTTATTTCATCTGCTAGCTCGTCATTTAATATTGATTTTATAAATTCTTTCATAAAACACCTCTAAAATATATTTAACTGAACATTACCTACTTCTTTATTAATTTCGTCCATATGATCCTTCTTAGACTTATTTTTTGTTTTCCTAGATTTATCTTTTTTCAATATTTCACCTTTATATTCTTTAGTTATACCTGCTCTTCTTAAACCAAATTTAAAGTATTCATGATTTAGCTCTATTCCTATTGATTTTCTACCTAATCTATTTGCAACTGCAGAAGTTGTAAAACTTCCACTGAAAGGATCTAAAACAATATCCCCAGGTTTTGTTGCGGATAAGATTATTCGTTCTAATAATAACTCGGGTTTTTGTGTAGGATGATTTTCATATTCCGCCATTCTATATCTTACTCTTGGAAACTCCCATACATTTCCTGGTACTTTTTTGGTGTTGTATGGTTGAGGAGGTGTCTTTCTATAATCAATCAGTTTTCTTTGAGCACCAGTTTTTGCTTCAACCATAATATTATCTCTATAAAATTTATATTTTGTATTCTTATCATGAGTAATCATAAGTATAGGTTCGTAATTAGATCCAAACTTATTTTTTGGTTGTACACCTGATGAATCATAAGTCCAAACAATCCTATTAATAACATAATATTTTTTATCAACATAAGTATCGAGAATCGGCATATACTGTGTTGATGACATAAAATACATTACTCCTTTCTTACTTAAAATCCTCATACATTCATCAATCCATAACTTACACCAATTAAAATATTCTTCAGAATTATTAAAGAAATCGCTAGAATTACCAAAATCTTTACCAATCCCATATGGAGGATCTGCGAAAATTAAATCTACGCTATTCGATTCAATTACTTTTAAAACATCCAATGCATCACCATTAATAACTAATGATTTTTCATTTTCATAAAATTCGAATTCTCTTAAATCCATGCCTATTTTACCTCACTATTTATCCTGTATTCTAAAATCTCAGAAATATCACATTTAAAATAACTACAAATTCTACCAAGTATTTCCATGCTCACGTTCTCATCTCGTCCCATTTTAGCAATAGTTCTAGGAGTTGTTTTTATGGCTTTTTGTAAATCTAGTTTATTCATCTTTTTATCTATTATTTTATTCCATAATTTATCATAGGAAAATCCCATAATTCACCTCAAATTAATCTTCCACTTTATACAATTTTTCTGCAATATTATACCATGTTCTATAACTTAATTTTTATATATTTTTTAAGACGTATTTATTTTCTTCTTTTTTCTAATCAAAACCACCATTTTTGTCTTAAGGCCGTTAAAAGAGATTTTCTAAAAAAAGAAATCTGAAAATTTCTTTTAATAACAAACCCAATATTTATTTTTATTTTATTTTCAATTTTTCCGCATAAAAAAATACGCATCTCGAGAATGCGTATTTTTATTTCATTTACCGATTCATACTTTATTTTCATATGAGTCGAGTATTTTTTTGACCTCCCAATTTACTACGGGCAGTGCGTATTCCGACAGACTTTCAGTTTTGCCCAATATGCACCATGTAGCTATAAATCCATATATTCGTGTTACGAGTATATCGGATATTTTTTCTTCGGGTATTGTTTCTTTTAATCGTTTTACTTTTACTTCTTTTGTAAAAAGTTCGTATATAAATTTTTTTATATTTTTCGGAAATATAGTGGCTTGCGGATATTTTTCGGTTCCCTGTATGGAATCGCATACCCAATTACGCAAAAGTTCTTTAGGCATATAATCAATTTCTTCAAACACTGTTTGCATGTATTCACATATTTTCATGTCGATGGAGTTTTCACTTGCAAGTACTTCTTCCTGCTTGTTTTTTATCGACTTGAATATGAGTTCCAATACTATATCTTCTTTTTTTGTAAAGTAGTGGTAGAATGTTCCTTTTGCTACTTGTGAGGCTTTTGTTATTTTTTCTACGGATACGTTTTCGTATCCTTTTTCTTTGAACAATTGCTTTGCGGTTTCAAGCAGTTTAGCTTTTGTTCTTTTTGCTTTAGGTGTCATTTTATCGCCTCGTTTTCGCTTATAAGGTTTTTTCCATCCAGATGTGCGGGCATCCTTCGTCATCTACTTCTTTTCCGTATGCTTTGTATCCTAATTTTTCATAAAAACCTTTTTTCTCAACTTGTGCGAGAAGTTTTGCAGTTTTTCCGTGGAGTCTCCATTTTATAATTCTTTCTTTTTCTTTTATAAGTGCAGCTCCGAGTCCTTGTTTTCTGTATTCTTTATATACTGCAAGTCTTCCTATTACGTATGAGTTTTCTTCTTCATTCCAGTACATACGACAGCATCCTGCCGGTTTGTGGTCTTTGTAGAGTACCGTATGGTATGCAATTTTGTCTATTTCATCGTATTCGTTTTTAAATCCTTGTTCGTGCATAAATACTTCGGTTCTGATTTTTATTTCGTCACCGGTCAATGATTGTATTGTTTTAAACTGTATCATTTGTATCTCTCCTTGTTTATGCCTTTTTGACTTTACTTTTTTCCGAGTCACCTTTATTAATATATCACCATATATGTCTCTTTTCAAATTGTCCGAATTTGTAGAAATTGAAAACTCTCCGTTTTCGTATTCGGAGAGTTTTTTTAATTATTGACCGTTTGATATTTTGAGTTTGTCGAAGAGTATAAATACAAGTGATAATATAATTGCTACCACTGTCGCAAGTCCCATTCCTTTGAGTTGTACGGGGCCGATTACTACTGTCGCTCCGGAGAGTCCCGTTATCATTACTACCGCTGTCAGTATGAGGTTTCTTGAATTTGTGTAGTCTACTTTTTTCTCTATAAGCATTCTTATTCCGCTTGCGGCTATAAATCCGAAAAGAAGTATACATACGCCTCCCATTACCGGTGTGGGTATTCCGTGTATGAGTGCGGCTATTTTTCCTACGAATGAGAATATTATTGCAAATACAGCCGCTCCTGCTATTACCCATGTACTGTATACGCCCGTCATCGCCATTACGCCCATGTTTTCTCCGTAGGTAGTGTTCGGTGTGGATCCCAAAAGTCCTGAGAGTACGTTTGATAATCCGTCCGCAAAGAGCGAGCGGTGAAGTCCCGGTTCTTTTATGAGGTTTCTTCCTACTATGTCGCTTGTTACGAAAAGATGACCCAAGTGTTCTGCAAATACTACGAAGAGTGCCGGCATTATCATCATTATTGCACTGGCATTGAAGTGTGGTCTGTAGAATGTCGGAAATGAGAACCACGGCATTTGTGCTACGTGTGTGAAGTCTACAACTCCCATAAATACGGAGAGAATATATCCGGACACTACTCCGATAAGTATCGGTATTATTGCTATAAATCCTCTTCCCAATACCGTTGCAAGTATTGTAACTATGAGTGTAAATGTGGAGATTATCATTGCGGTTTCGTTTGTCATTCCTTGAGCTTGACCCATGTATCCGGACATCGACATCGCAAGGGGTGCAAGTTCAAGTCCGATTATCGCAACAATGGCACCCATAGCCGCCGGCGGAAACAATATGTCTATCCATTTCGTTCCTACTCTGTCGACTATAAGTGCCAGTATCATAAATGAAAGTCCGAATGCTATAAATCCTCCCTGTGCATCCGCATAGCTCATTCCGTTTGTAGCGCATACTGCAAGTACGGGTGAGATAAATGCAAAGCTCGAACCCAAGTATGCCGGAAGTTTCCATTTGCAGATTGCAAGGTATATGAGCGTGCCTATTCCGTTCATAAAAAGACAGGTTGCCGGATCCACGTTCAAAAGAAACGGTACCAATACCGTCGAGCCGAACATTGCAAACAAGTGCTGCAAGCTGAGCGGTACAGTTTGTAATAAAGGTAATCGTTCTTCTACATGAATAATTCTTTTTTCCATAAAATCCTCCTCGCTCTTTTCGTAACAAGAGAGTCTTTCTCAAGACTCCCGATTTTTGAAAAAAGGAATCGCATGATGCGACTCCTCCTTTCGTTTCGTTTTATAAAATTTTATCTTTGTGATTATACAATTTTATTTCTATAAAATCAAGTCCGTTTTAAATTAATTTATATTTTTCTTTTCATTTTTCAAATTTTACATATTGTATTTTAATATTTCTTTATTTATGAAATATTTTCCCGTTGAAAAAGCACAACCTTTTTCGATTGTGCTTTTACATGTTCACGATAATGAAGTATATTGCGACTGTTTGAATTACTCCGATAGTTGTAAGTCCGACACTGAATTTCCAATAGTTCTTTTTATGGTTGAATACCTGCATTCCGAGGTATGCCCCTATTCCGCCGAACGCCATTGCCGTAAGAAGGAGCGTTTTTTCTTTTATTCTTCTTTTGTTTTTTATCGCTTTTCTTTTGTCTATACCGAATTGAATGAATGTCACAAGGTTTATGAAGAATATGTATGTAAGAAATATTTTTTCCATTTATCTTTTGTAAATGTTTTTCGTATATTCTTCAAGCATTTTTGAGAGTGTCGCATTTGATGCCAGTGACGGTGCCAGCGATACAAATCTCAAATTGTAGTCTTCGTCTTTTGTTGTCGGTATTTCTTTCGGAAATATTGCCCACACTTCTTTTACCGGTCTTATGTCTTGCAGCGATCTTTTTTCTTCATAGTTTTTGTAATATTTCGTATTTACATCTCGATATGCGTTGAATTGTCTTCTGAGCAGTCTGCTTTTTTCTTCGTTTTGCCAGAGGTAGTAAATATCTCTGTATTTGAAGTCGGCGATGAGTGAGCCGCAGTATTTTTCTTGGCTGTAGAAGTCCAGTCGCAAATCCGGTTGTCTGTGCGGATTGTTTGTGTATATAGGATTTCTTTTTCTGCTTGTTTCTTTCGATGTTTCCGGTATGAGTCCGTCATATACCGCATATACTTCTTTCTTTTCTCTTTTCAGACATATTACCGTTCCGGATTCAAGGCTTGACAGTCGATATTTACCGTCTTTCTTTTCGACCGAGGGGCCTTTTTTTACTTCCCATCCGTTTTTTGTAAGTGCTTTTATGAATTGCAAAAAGCACCACAGTTCATAAAGTTTATCCGTTCGTTTCCATTGGTATCTGTAAAATGACGATACCGACAAACTTTCTTCCGGTTTGTTCAAATTTTTATGCAATTTATAGAGTATGGAGTAGCGTGGATCCAGAAATACCGTCATCGGTATATTTTTTTCGTTTGTGTCGCTTGTTTGTATAAACCAATTCGTTTTTTCGACTTCTTTTATAATGTTTAAAAGCTGCATCGCTCTTTTACGAAAGTCGTCAAAGTGTATCAATGCTTTTTTGCCCATTTTATATTCACGATTTTCGGAAAACTCTCTGAGTTCCTCTTGTCTAAGTTCAAGTCTTGTCGCATTTTTGTCGAGTTCTTCTATAAATGTTTTCAGTATAACGTGAAGTTTTTTTATTATTCTTTTTACAAATCTGTTTTCTTCCACGTCAAGCGTGTTTTCCATGTATACTATCGTTTGCGAGTATGAACCTTCTCTGAATCTTATGTGCTGAGGTTTTATATGTACGTCGCTTTTTTGTTTGTTTTGGTCGTATACTCTTTTTTTGTTTATTACAAGTCTTGTGTTGGCGGTTTTCGCCAATTCGTCAAGTACCGATATTACGTAGTCGCATTCTTCATGTATTATGTAAAATCTCAAAAGCATATCCACATTAAGTCCCAATGCACTTTCCATGGCTTTTGTGATTTGTATGTTTCTTTTCATGAAGTCGAATGAGAGTGTTTTTATTTCGGATATAAGTTCTTCTCTCATATTTTGCCAACTCTGTTTTTCCATGAATTTCGGTGTTATTTCCAAAAGTCCGTAGTATGTTTCGTTTTCATGGTATACAGTTATTACATAGTATCCGGGTACCAAGGGAAAATCTTTTCCGGAGAATATAAGTAACGGCGCTTCTTTCTTTCGCTGCGGTTTTATATATATTTCTCCGTCTTTTTTTTCGAGTTTTTCGCTTTCGGCAACGTCAAGGCCGTCCATTGTCATGCGGTCTTTTTCGTTTGCCAGAAATTTCACGAGTATATCCTGATTTTCCGCTATCGTTATACCTGCTTCAACTTTGTCTTTCATAAAATCTTTTACATCTTTTTTCCACGCTTTTTTCGGATATTCGATTATTTGCCCGTTTCCGGTATAGAATGTAAGTCCGAATTCTTTAGAGTGTGTAGTCATAGAATTTCAACTCTCCGGATTTTTCTTTCAGTACTCGGCGTGTTTCTTCAAACATGGATATGTGTTTGTATTTATCCAGTACTTGTGCGATTTTTCCGGTGAGGTTTCCTTCTTCGTCATGGTCTATAAGCGTTTTGAGTTGTTGTGACGATCCATGTATTTTGGTCAGTATACGCTGTACCGTTTGCACGTCTATGCCTTCTTTGCGTGTGAAATTTATTTTGTCCGGTATGTTTTTCAAATAGTTGTCGAGTTGTTTTGCCACTCTGAATCCTATGCCGCACATTATTCCGCTTTCGTAGAAGGAGTCGTTCAATTCGTCCAAGAATTTGAGTTCTTCTTCTGTAAGTTCTATATCTCCGGTTTTTCTGAATGTATTGAATTCCGTTGCACTTATTTCTCTTGAATTTATGTCTTTTGAGTTTCGTACATTCGAAAGGTTCACAAATTTTCCTTGTTTAAGTGTTATTACATTTGAACGGTCGAGTATTTTGTCGCTGAATTTATATGTCGATTCGTCTACGTTTACCGTTCCGACAAACATTATGTTGTTTCCGATTGTTATTTCCGGAGGATATTGATTGCTGTTGTAAATACGTGTCGCCAATGAGGGGTTGTACAGACGTATTTTCATTTCTTCTTCATTTTCAAGTACGGATATGAATTGAGCAAAGTAGTGTTCGGCTCTTGCCAAATTCATTTCGTCAAAACATATGATGTACAGTTTTTCGGGATTTTTTTCCGCATCTATCAAAAGTTCCGAAAGTCCGGTATCTGCCGGTCTGTAAATCATATTTTTCATGTCTACATATCCGAGTAAATCTCCGTCATCCATCCATGAGGGTCTTACCGGTATGAGTACGGTTCTTTCCTTAGGAAGTCCGAGTGCTTTTCCGTATGTTCTTACAAGTCCGGATTTCCCTATTCCGCTCATTCCCGACAATATGACAAGTCGTGAAGATTTCATTGATATATGGAAGTTTATGAGGTCTTTTTCACTGTATAAAAAGCCCATGTCTTTGGATGATTTTATTAAATGTTTGATGAAATCTTTTTCACCGTACTTCTTGTCTTCATTTTTGATTTCATTTTCTTTATGATTGTTTTTTGCCATATCCGCCAAAGTTTCCTCTATTTTTAAAACATTTTCTTTTGCCGGTAAAAATATCGGATCGTGTATTATTTCTATTCCCAAGTCTTTTAATATGTCGCCGTCTTGAGGTACGGGTTTTAAATTTTTTCTGAATTCGGGCAGGTATTCACGAGGTATGAACCATAAGGGAGATTTTGCACAGCGCAATACGTGATTTTTAAGTTCCGTATTTTGCATGTCGTATAGTGCATATCCAAGTGCGGAATTTCTTTTTGATTTGAAATACGCTCCGCCTTCTCCTATTACTTCGCTGTTGAACACGTCATTGTACAACGGTGCGAATATTATGTAGGGTCCTATTTTTCCTTCATAAGTTTTCATTGTCGCAATGACAAATTCCGGTTCCATTTCATTATCCCAATATTTTTTTGAAAGCCCGGGTAAAGGCTTTCCTTCTTTCATGTGAAAGCAAAATTTATTTATATTTCCACCGAATACCGGATGCTCTACCGTACCGAATACAGGTACGGGTATGTAGTCTTTATCCGTATCCATAAATAATGTTTTGCCTTCTTTTTGCAAATCGTCCAATACGAAAAATTTGTTGTTTCTCAATGCCGGTGTAAATGTCACCAGACAGTCCTTGTAGTTTTCTTTTAAAAATTGTACTGCTTCTTCTTCATTTTTAATTTTGTCGAATTCACAGTCGAGTCTGCTCATAAATCCTGTAAATCCGAATTTTACGGCATTTTCATACTCGCTCGGTACGGGAGATAACGGATCTGCGAAAAATCGGTAGTCTTTTACTCCGGCCGACGGTATGGAACTTTTTACTTCATACCTCAATCTTCCCAGCACTTTTCCCTGTGCTTGCTTTACTATGGCGAAATTATTGTCTTCGCCCGAAAAGGGTTCGTTTACATATGCCATCATGTTTCCTTTCTTTTTAATTGATGATATGGTGAATATTTTCCATATCACGCAAGACTTTGTGTCTTTTAATTTGTGTGTTTTTATTTTAAAAAACGAAAATCTCCACCTCCCTTTATATTTTTATTTTATCATAATTTTATTTTTATTTATCTGTATTTTAAATAAAAAAAGAAGGTAATCGTTTTTACCTTCTCTCAGTTTTTATTCACTTGTTTCTTCCGCTTCTTCATACCTTGTCCAGTCTATTACCTCTTCCAAGGGTTTTCTTTCCGGTTTTCTCGCTTCTCTGTCGGTGTATCCGAACGCTATTGCCGCTACCGCTTCACCGTCCGTTTGAAGCCATTCCTTAATTTCTTCGTATGCAAGATAAATATTGCATGTCCAAAGACTTCCTATACCTCTTTGTGTCGCTTCAAGGCACATATTCTCTATTGCGGCGGATACAGATTGTACGTCAGTAAGTTCAAGAAGATGTTCCGCCATTGTGAGCGGTTCATTGTAGGGTTTACCTTTTGTATTCATTACGAATATTATCGTGTCGGCTTGTTGTAAAATTCTCATCGTGTAAATTGCCGACGGTATCAATGCTTCGTAGCTTTTTCCGAATGTCGCATGCAAATCGTTTCTGTTTCTTTCTATGCCTGCTTTCATTCTGCGTGCAAGTTCTTTTTTCCCGCTTCCCGAGATTACTATAAATTTCCAAGGTTGTGCATGTTTTTCGGACGGTGCAAGAGTTCCCGCTTCAATTATTTCCATAATATCTTTTTTTGCTATCGGTTTTTTTATAAATCTTCGTATGCTTCGTCTTTTTTCAATTGCTTCTATCATGTTTCTCCTCCTTGTGCATCGGATTTTTATTATAATATTATTCGCATTTATTTTTCAACCGTTTATTTTTTTTGCGTATTGTTTTGTAAATAAAAAACAACTCTTTCGAGTTGTTTATAACATATCTTTCCACCATAGGACAAGTGCAAAAAGTCCGGTTATTACAATTCCCGATACCACCATTACCATAAATCCCAATGATGAATTTTGTAAGGGTAACGGCACGTTTACTCCCCACAGACTGTAAATAACTGTCGGTACTGCAAGAAGAATTGTCACCGATGTCAAAAATTTCATTATTTGAGACAATCTGTTCGATATAATCGAAGAGAACGATTCCATTGTAGATATAAGTATGTTGGTGTATATACTTACCATTTCCAATGCCTGTTTGTTTTCTATGATTATATCTTCCAAAAGCTCTTCGTCCTCTTCATACATTTTAAGTAATGAAGGTGTATGTCCTCTGCGAAGTCGCATCAATCTTTCCATTACATTTTGATTTGAATGAAGTGCGAAGTTGAAGTATGTGAGTGATTTTTGAAATTCGAGTAATCTGTAAAGTTCTTTGTTTTGCAAAGATTTCTTTATTTCATCTTCCACTTCTTCGGTCTGTTTGTAAATGTGTTTCAAGAAGTAAAGGAATGTCGATGCCGATTTCAAAAGTATCTGAAATAGAAAGCGTGTTTTTTTGTAAGTGTAAAATGACAAAAAACTTTCATTTAAAAATCTTTCTATCACTCCGTTTTCTTCAAGGCATACCGTCACGAAAAATTTCGGTGTGATAAATATACCGAGCGGAAGTGCATCGTATGCGTCTTTTTCCAGTACTACTGGAGTATTTACAACTACAAATATGTATCCTTCTTCCAATTGAACGTGCGCACGTTCTTCACGGTCAAGTGCCATTTTGAGCGTTTCAATCGGAATGGATGTCAATCTGTTTAATGTCAAAAGTTCGTCCATATCGGGATTTGAACAGTTTATCCAAGAGCCTTTTTCCGCTTTTTCCGGTTGTATTTCGCAGAGTATATGATTTTCATCGTGTTTATACGCTTTGAGCATGTCACGTTCTCCGATCTGTCTTTTATTACTTGCATAATTAATATAGACAGTCTTCGAGATTATGTCAACCTTTTTCGGTTTTTACATTTAAAAACCCTCCGCTTGATGTTGTATCCGTTTTGCGAATACACCCGACGGAGGGCTTTTTTTATTTCTATGTTTTATTTTTCGTCCGTAAATATTTCTATATTGCTTTTTACTATTTCTTTTCCTTCAGATTGGTTTACAACTACCGCAACCATTGCATCACCTGTAATGTTCATACATGTTCTGAACATATCCATAATACGTTCCACGCCGGCTACCAGTGCCAAACCTTCGATTGGAAGTTGTACTGATTGAAGTACCATTGCAAGCATTATAAGTCCTGCTCCGGGTACACCTGCAGTACCGATTGATGCGAGTGTTCCCGTAAATACTATCATAATCATCTGATCAAATGTAAGCGGTACATTGAATGCGTTTGCGATAAATATCGAACAAATACCCATGTAAAGTGCTGTACCATCCATGTTTATCGTTGCACCGAGCGGAAGTACGAAGCTTGCTATATCACGACGTACACCGAGTTTTTCTTCGGTGTTTTTCATATTTATCGGAAGTGTACCTGCAGATGAACATGTTGTGAATGCAATTGCCATCGCTTCAGACATTCCTTTGAAGAATTTTATCGGATTCATTTTACCGAATGTCGCAACAAGTCCTCCGTATACCAGCGCCGCTTGAGTTATACTTCCTATTGCCATACACAAAATTACGGAAAGCAACGGCAACAATACTTTAGGTCCGTTTGTTACAACTACCGGAAGAAGTAATGCGAACACACCGATTGGAGATAATTTCATTACCATGTTGATGATTTTGTAGCATACTTCTGCAAATGCATCAAAGAATTTAATCAAAGTTTCCGCACGTTGTCCGCCGACGGAAATAATTCCGGCACCGATGAAAAGTGCAAATATAATAACAGGAAGAATATCGGCTTTTGCCATTGAAGCTATAGGATTTGCAGGTATCATATTCAAAATTACCTGCATGATGCTCGGAGCTTCTTTCACTTTTTGAGCTGCAGCGTTTGCCGCTATTGTAATGCCCACACCCGGCTGAATTATTCCTGCAACTGCAAACCCGATAACGATTGCCACTGCAGTTGTAACAAGGTATATACCCAAAGTCTTTATACCTATACGACCGAGTTTCTTCAAATCACCCATACTTGTCATTCCGACAACTAATGAACAGAATACTACCGGTACGATCATCATTTTAATCAAATTGATGAACATGGTACCTATCGGAGCTATCCACATCTGAACCGGAGCCGCTGCACCTTCTCCCAATATAAGTCCTACAACTACGGACAGTACGAGAGATAAAAAGATTTGAATTGATAAGTTCATATACTCTTCCTCTTTTCGTAGAAATAAAAAATTTACTATATTATACCTAGACTAAAGTATGTTTTCAATAGTAAATTGAGTTTTTTTCATAATTCTATGAGTTTTTCTTTTAATTGTTTTTATTCTTTTAACTTTTTTCCGGAAAAATTTAAAAGAATAAAAAATGCGATACTTTTAAAAATATCGCATTTTTACTAACTTTTTTATTAATAATTAGATACTTGTTTTTAATTTCATTCAATAATGGTACGCATGAACTATTTTAATTATAAACTATTTATTGATTTTTCTATTAAAAACTTTTATAGCATTATTTCAATTTTTTCTTTTCGGCGAGATGATCCATGTATTTCTTTGTTTCCACCACAACTACACCGGACAATGCTATAAGTGCTATAAGGTTCGGTATTGCCATAAGTCCGTTTACTATATCGGCGAGTACCCATATTTCTTCAAGTTTCATGAAAGGTGTACTTGCAATAATCAAAATGAAGACTATACGGTAGGGCAATATCGCTTTTACTCCGGCGAGGTACTGAATGCAACGTTCACCGTAGTAGTTCCAGCCGAGAATTGTTGTGAATGCAAACAGGCACAGTCCTATCATAAGCATGTAACTTCCGTAAATAGGGAATGCTTCCATGAATGCGGCACGTGTAAGTGCGGCACCGTTCAAGTCGGTTATCCAAAATCCGGATACTACAAGTGTCAGACCTGTCATTGTACAAATAATTATTGTGTCTATGAATGTACCTGTCATGGAAATAAGTCCTTGTTCGGCGGGCCATTCGGTTTTTGCAGCCGCCGCAGCTATCGGTGCCGATCCCAAACCTGATTCGTTGGAGAATACACCTCTCGCAACACCGCTACGTATTGCCAGCATTACACTTGCTCCGGCAAATCCTCCCATTGCCGCTGTAGGAGTGAATGCGGATTTCAAAATAAGTGCAATTGCCGCCGGTACTTGGTCCGCAAAGTAAATCAAAACTCCGAAAGTTGAAATTACATAAATAACCGCCATTGTAGGAACAATCTTTTCCGCAACTTTCGCTATTGATTGAAGTCCGCCCAATGTAATTGCCGCTACAAGTATTGTTACAACTGCCGATGTCCAAATCGGATTTACCCCCAATGTCATGCTTGTCATTTCGAGAATTGAGTTTACTTGTGCGAATGTACCGATACCGAAGTAAGCTACACCGATACCGAAAACTGCAAACAATGCACCGAGCCACTTGTACTTTTCTCCCAAACCGTTCTTTATGTAGTACATGGGACCTCCGGCAATCTGACCGTTTGCATCGACTTCACGATATTTCACCGCAAGAAGTCCTTCCGCATATTTTGTCGCCATACCGAAGAATGCAGCTATCCACATCCAGAAAATCGCTCCGGGGCCTCCGGCGTGAACCGCTGTCGCAACACCTACTATGTTACCGGTACCGACAGTAGCCGAAAGTGCGGTGCAAAGCGCTTTGAACGAATCTATATCTCCGCTGCCTTCGTTTTTCGCCGAGAAAATCAGTGACAACGCTTTCGGCAATTTATGTATTTGCAAAAGTTTAAGACGCAAAGTCAAAAATATACCTGTTCCCACCAGCAAAATCAAAAGCGGCGGTCCCCAGACAAATGAGTTTATACTGCTCAATATTTCCAATAAATTCATACATACCTCCAAATAAAAACTCCGGATGTTCACAACTCCGGAGTAAAAATTCAAAAGAATTTAAAGGAAAATTTCACAAATATAAAAATATCCTGTAAATTGCTCTGTCCTTTTGCCTGAGAGATTAAAGCCTTACGACCCTTTACACCTTCGGCGCCCGTCGGGACTCTCCAGAGACGTGTCCGGATACGTTACCCATCTTTTTCAAGACACCTGAGAGTGTAACTCCTTCGGTAAGCTTTCGCTTTCTCACGTAACCTTCATCCACTATGTTAAATTGTTGAGAATAATTATAACGCTATACAAAAAAATTTGCAAGCATTTTTTATTTTTTATTTTTTACGCAAATGAAATTCAAAAATTACAGAATGATTTTATAGTCCAAATCGAAGTTCTTACAAATTTACAAATTTTAATTGCCTTACTTTCAAGCTTTTAATTTTTCATTTAAAAGACTTGATTTTTTTATTTTTATTTGCTATTATGTATAAGTCACGTGGGTATTTACCTATGGCGCAGGGGCATAGCGCAATTGATAGAGCAACGGTCTCCAAAACCGTAGGTTGGGGGTTTGAGTCCCTCTGCCCCTGCCAATATGGCCCAATAGCTCAGCTGGATAGAGCACTTGACTACGAATCAAGGTGTCGGGAGTTCGAATCTCTCTTGGGTCACCAGAAGAACGGTACTATGGTACCGTTCTTTTTTTGTCACAAAACCCCAAACACTGTGAAAAGACTTTCAAATGAAGGTCTTTTTGCAGTTATAGGCATTTGCAAAATTTCATAATGCATGCAAAAAGGGCAACCGAGTGTTGCCCTTTTTTTATATCATACATGTTTGACATTCTTCGGAACCGTCACAACTTCGTACTTCTTTGCTTTCGTTTTTGATTATTGAATCTTCTTCAAATTTTTCGCTTCCTTCAAGAACGTCTTGTCTTATTCTCACATAGTAGATTGATGAACATTTCTTTTTGAATGCTCTGATGTATGCACGATTCAAATCTCTTGTGGTTGCTTGCGATGTAACGAAGAGTGTCATGGCTATCGCCTGATCCACGTGTTTTTGTGCCGCTGCCGCCACGTCTATTATCGCATCGGGACCGACTTCATATGCACCTTTTTCGTAGTATTTGTAATTTTCATCATCTATCTCATACGCCGGAACATATACTCTTCCGAGTTTACCTTCCTTACGTACTTCTACCGGAGATACTACCGGTTGCAATGAAGGTGTGCATGATGACAAGTAAGAAATCGAACCGGTCGGCGCTACCGCCAAAAGATGTGCATTTGCAAGTCCGTTTTTCTTTATATCTTCCACAAGCACTTTCCAATCTTCTTGTGTAGGTATGTAAAAATTGTACTTTTCAAACAATTCTTTTACCTTTTCGGTTTTCGGTGCGTTCAATTCTTCGGTGTACTTTTTGAAATATGAACCGTCAGCATATTCGGAGTCCGCAAATCCGGTAAAAGCACCTTTTTTCATCGCCATGTAATGTGATGCCTTGAATGCGTAGTATGCCGTTGCATAAAAGAACATATCGGTGAAATCTACAGCTTCCGGAGTATCATAGTAAATATGATGTGTTGCCAAAAATCCGTGTAAATTCATCGCTCCCAAGCCTATCGCATGATTTTCCTCATTGCCTCTTTTTATCGAAGGTGCGCAATTCAAATCGGATGCACGTGACACTCTGTCCAACGCTTCTACCGCACGTCCGATCATTTCTCCGAAATTTTTACCGTCTTTCATCGCTTCGGCAATATTTATCGAACCCAAGTTGCAGCAAATATCCTGACCTACATGGTAGTAACTCATGTCTTCGGTGTATGTACTTGCAGTAGATACCTGTGCTATTTCACTGCAAAGATTGGACATTACTATACGTCCGGCTTTTTTATGAGGATTTCTTTCATTTACCGTATCTTCATAAAGAATGTAAGGGTAACCGGATTCAAACTGTATTTCCGCCAAAGTTTGGAAAAATTTTCGTGCATTTATGTACGTTTTTCTTACCTTGTCATTTCTCAAAAGATTTTCGTATTCTTTTGTTATGGAAATATCCGTCATCGGCTTTCCGTAAACTTTGTATATGTCATAAGGTGAGAAAAGTGCCATATCTTCACCCTTTTGTGCAAGTTGGAATGTAATATCGGGTATTACCACACCCAAAGATAAAGATTTGATACGTATTTTCTCATCAGCATTTTCACGCTTCGTATCCAAAAACTTCAAAATTTCGGGATGATGTGCGGAAAGATATACCGCACCGGCACCCTGTCTTTGTCCGAGCTGGTTCGCATAGGAAAAAGTATCTTCCAGAAGTTTCATTACCGGAACAACTCCGCTTGACTGATTTTTTAT
>QWBY01000867.1_pt1 | contig 33115 bp, 31 predicted proteins | sample 1972471 | NCBI WGS metagenome assembly QWBY01 (sample SAMN09866722, study PRJNA288562) | Human gut metagenome isolate term6_stool, whole genome shotgun sequencing... | reverse complement strand
GCTAATGCAAAGATACTAATTTTAAAGCAAATCACAACAGACTCAAGAAAGAATGTAGCGCGTTATATGATGGTTTTGCTAATGCAAAGATACTAATTTTAAAGCAAATCACAACTTAATGTAGATGTATTTGCCAAGTGAAGGAGATGGTTTTGCTAATGCAAAGATACTAATTTTAAAGCAAATCACAACACGTAAGTTGAAACAATATTCAGAATTAGAGATGGTTTTGCTAATGCAAAGATACTAATTTTAAAGCAAATCACAACAGGGCGAACATTGCACGAATATCATTGGTAGATGGTTTTGCTAATGCAAAGATACTAATTTTAAAGCAAATCACAACTGGGGTCGGTGATGTTGGCTGTGTAATGTAGATGGTTTTGCTAATGCAAAGATACTAATTTTAAAGCAAATCACAACGGAACACTTGTTGTAAGTCCTGTTATAGGGATGGTTTTGCTAATGCAAAGATACTAATTTTAAAGCAAATCACAACAGCAAAAAGAACAAATTAACCTTCACATCAGATGGTTTTGCTAATGCAAAGATACAAATTTTTTACAAAATAAATGCTTTTGATTCTTGGATTTATAAAAATATGTGTATCTTTGTAAGTGGGATAACCCAAATATTATAAATAAATGAGGTAAGAATTATGAATATAGGAGACAAGATACCAGAACTTTTGGGAATTGACCAAGATGGGAATGAAATAAAATTGAGTGATTATAAAGGTAAGAAAATTGTGCTTTATTTTTATCCAAAGGACTCTACTCCTGGTTGCACATCAGAGGCTTGCAGTTTTAGAGATAACTACGAACTCATGCAAAAGCGTGGTTATGCTGTAATTGGCGTTAGCGTTCAAGATGAAAAATCGCATAAAAAGTTTATAGAGAAGTACGATTTGCCTTTTCCGCTGATTGCTGATGTTGATAAGAAACTCAACGAAACATTTGGTGTTTATGGTGAAAAGAAAATGTGCGGACGTACTTATATGGGTACTTATCGTACAACATTCATTATTGATGAGGAAGGTAAAATCGAAGAAATTTTCACTCCAAAGCAGATAAAGGTAAAGGAACATGCTGAGCAAATTTTAAAATTAGGCGCAAAATAAAAATATAAAAGTGAAGCAAACTATACGAATTACCAAAGCCACGAAGGAGAAACTCGTGGCTTTTTCGTTGCTATACGAGCGAGAAACATTTCTCAATGGCGACCCATCGTGGTTCATGCACCAAGTAGAGGGGAAGGAAAATCAAGAGGTAATGGCATTTATGGCTGCGTGTCTTAGTTATGGGGCGCGCACGCAATTTATGCCCCGCATCACCTATCTATTAGAAGCTGCAAAACAAGAGCCTTATTCTTGGGTGAAAAATAAGTGTTTTTTAGACGAAATACCCGATAATTCCGCTTGTTTTTATCGTCTTTATAGTAACCAAATGATGCGCCATTTCTTTTCAGCTTTGTCAGAGATGTTGAGCCAATATGGTAGTATTTCGGGTTATATAAAAGCCTTCGCAAGTAAAGAAAACTCATTGTTAGAAGGAAAAATTAGAGCAATCGTAGCCATTGAAGCCCTCTGTATGTTCTTTTCAGAGCGAAAAATAGAAGGAATTATACCTAAGAATACTAAATCGAGCTGTAAACGTTTATGTATGTTTTTGCGTTGGTTAGTGCGCGAAAACTCACCTGTTGATTTGGGAATTTGGTGCGATTTCATCGATAAAAAGACATTGATAATTCCGTTAGATACACATGTTGTGAAGCAAGCAAACTATTTAAAACTTATTGACACCACATCAGCCACAATGAGCGTGGCACGCCGACTCACTGACGCACTGCTAAAAGTTTTTCCTGATGACCCTTTGAAAGGAGATTTTGCTCTCTTTGGCTATGGAGTCAATCACAATACTTTTTAAAAGTGTGGGTATGGTGTTTTGAAATAGGCTTTTTTAAAGTTCAAAACAGTAGGTTTTATTTTTGAAGGATATTGTGTTTTTGTAATATATTGAATACCAATTATGTATAATGAATGTGGATTCGTCGCCATACCCAATTTGTTTTTGTGAAAATTTAGAAGAAATTTTGCTATTACCTATTTATATATAGATTTTTTTGATTTATCTTTTTTTTTGCAGTACCTTTGCCGCAAATTTAGAGAAAGATGAGTTTAAAGGCGATAAGCAAAGTGTTTGAGAAAGTAAGTTACCCGATATGGAGCAATTTTACTTTCTTCTTTTTCATGTATCTGCTTGGTATTTTGGTTTCTTACGAGGAACTTCCTGCCAACCGAGACAATGTTGCTGTTTATAGTAATTTATGGCTTGAACTCTTCTTAGATGTGTACTTCGTCTGCTTGTTGCTTACTATTATTCCTAGAAAAGCAAGGCATTGGATTGCGTTTTTTTTCGCATTTGTGGCGTATGTAGTGAGTCTTGCCGACTTGTTTTGTTGGGTGAAATTTCAATCTACGCTCAATCCTTCGATGTTGCTATTGGCTGCCGAAACCAATAGTCGAGAGGCTGGTGAATTTCTGAGTAATTATTTGAATGCCGATATTCTTACTTCGAGCGTTCGCTTGGTGCTTTTATTAGTGCTTTTTCATGTGTTAGTAGTTGTCTTTCAGCTATATAACAAACGAAATCAGGTAATTAAGGTTTCGAATTTATGGAAGTTTAAAACTATCGGAGTTCCATTGAGCGGTGTTGTTGTGGCGGTATTATTGGTTTGGTCGGCATGTGCGTCTTATCATAACAAGCGTGAAATGTGTCAAATGTTTGGCATGCAGTCTATTGGAGATGTAGAGCATGAACTTACAACTGCCGAATGTGCCGATTTTTACCTGCCTACTTATCGCCTTGCATTTAGTATTTTTGCCAACGAATTGGCAGCCCAACAAGTTGATAGGCTGATTGAGGCAAAAGACCATGCAATGGTGGATAGTTGTTCGTTTGATGCTAAAAATATCGTGTTAATTGTTGGGGAAAGTATGGGACGTCACCATTCGCAGCAGTATGGTTACTTTATGGAGACCACGCCACGACAGGTTGCATTAGAAAAACAAGGGTTGTTGGTGCCATTCTCCGATGTTGTTGCGCCTTGGAACCTAACCAGTTTTGTGTTTAAAAACTTTTTCTCAATGCACGTCGTTGGGCAAAAAGGCGAGTGGTGCGACTATCCGCTCTTCCCACAATTATTCCGCAAAGCTGGCTATCATGTGTCATTCATAACCAATCAATTCTTGTCGAAAGCCAAAGAAGCGGTTTATGATTTTAGCGGAGGTTTTTTCTTGAATCACCCAGAGTTGTCTGAATCAATGTTTGATACCCGTAATACTCGTTTGTTTGCTTATGATGCAGGACTTTTGAATGATTATGACAATCATTTGAAATCTGAAAACAAAGAACATAACTTGATAATTTTTCATCTTATGGGTTCTCATGTTTCCTACAATCGTCGTTATCCTGCCGACAGAAAACATTTCAAGGCAAAAGATTACGCCGAGAAGCGTGCCGATTTATCCAAACAACGTCATTTTATGTTGGCCCATTACGACAATTCTATCTTGTATAACGATTCCATTGTAGACCAAATTGTAAAACGTTTTGCCAACGAAGAGGCTGTCGTAATCTATATGCCCGACCATGGCGAGGAATGTTACGAAGGAAATCGAGGTTTCATTTGTAGAAACCACTCGGCACAAATAGATTACGACTTGGCACACTATGAGTTTGAAGTCCCATTTTGGATATATTGTTCGCCAAAATATATCGCCAAACATCAAGATACTTTTGCACAGATAAAAGCCGTAAAAGATAAGCGATTTATGACCGATGCGCTGCCACATTTGTTGTTGCATTTGGCTGGAATCAAGGCAAAAGATTATCATGCAGAATACGATATATTGAGTCCGCAGTATAATGAGATGCGCCCACGAATCTTGAAAAATACAACCAACTATGATGATTTGGTTGAGCAACACAAACGAAAAACGGTAAAACGTTACAATAATAGCGAAAATAAAAAGCAAAAATGAAAACAGAAATGCAGCAAACCATATCGGGGAATAAGGTAGATAAAACGCTCAGTAGAACCGAATGTCGCATTTTGCGCGGCTTGGCAATCGCAGGGATTGTGCTCCACAATTACTGTCATTGGCTTCGTCATGTGGTGCAAGAGAATGAATATCAATTCAATCAACACAATGTTGATTGGTTTAATCGTGTGATGGCACATCACTTTGACCATTATACCCTCTTGCATTTGCTTTCTTATTTTGGGCATTACGGGGTTCCTGTATTTCTTTTCTTATCAGCTTACGGTTTAGTTATAAAATATGAAGTGAAGATTCCACAAGAAATGGCTGTCAATCCCAGCTATAAGGAACCATCAATATTTAGCTTTTTTCGCTACCATTTCCTTAAATTGTTTCGCATGATGATTGTGGGCTTTTCTTGTTTTGTGCTTGTTGATGCCATCACACCTGGACCACATCGTTATCAAGTGTTGGATATTATAGGACAAATGGGACTCTTTAACAATCTTTTGCCCAATCCTGACGACATCATTTGGCCTGGGCCTTATTGGTTCTTTGGTTTGATGATGCAACTTTATATTGTCTATCGTTTGTTTTTGTACAAGAAAAATTGGACGTGGGTAGTAGCATTTATTGCGATTTGTACCGTTCTCGAGTTATTATGCGAACCAAATGGCGAAACAATAAATCGCTTGCGATATAACTTTGTAGGCGGCATGTTGCCATTCGGGTTAGGTTTGCTTTACGCAAAATATATGCGAAATTTGCATATATCAGCCTTTTATCTTATCTTTGTAATATCGTTCTTTGGAGTTTGGTACGGTGATAATTATTATTTTACATGGCTTTTCGTTCCGATGTTTATCTGCTCTTTGGTCGTAAGCTTTGTGAAAATTATCATGTCATGGAACAGTAAAAACCCAGAATTGAAACTCGGTGTTGCAAATAAATCGGAATGGTTGGGTGGACTTTCAGCAGCAATGTTTATTTCTCACCCAATTACTCGTAAAATCATTATACCAATTTCAAAGTCGGGCGACCTTTATACAGGATTGCTACTCTATGTCATTACGTCAATTTGCGTAGCGTGGCTTTTCAAAGAATTTATGAAACAAGTGCCTTCACCTAAATTAAAATGAAGCTAAAGAATATAGAACTTGAAAATATAAGCCGCTTTCGTGGTGAATTAATGGGATTGGCAATTATTTTTGTCATACTCTTCCATGTGGGCTTATCACGTACCGATACTTTCTTTGGACTACGAAGAATAGGCAATATTGGCGTTGATATCTTCTTTTTTCTTAGTGGAATAGGGCTGTGGTATTCGTGGACAAAGATGCCAAATGCGATGAAATTTTTGAAAAAGCGCATACTTCGCATTTATCCTGCATGGCTTTTTGTAGCAATGTTGTATTACATTCCTGATACCATTTGTCCACAATGGGTAAATCATGGTGGGCATTCTGCAAATTTAATCGATTTAATCGGTGATATAACAATTAATTGGGACTTTTGGTTGAATGGTGAATTAACCTTTTGGTACATACCTGCCACGATGATGCTTTACTTGGTTACGCCTGCTTATTTGCGATTAGTCATAAAGCACCCTGTGTATCGTTGGTTGCCCGTAATGATGATTTCATGGTGCGTTATGGTGGAATATGTCATTCCTTTTCGCCAATCTTTGTGGCATTTGGAAATATTTTGGAGCCGTGTTCCTATTTATTTTATAGGGTTAAACTTTGGAGTATTGGTGAAAGAAAAGAGAATGATAGATGCAAATTCGCTCGGTTTAATCGGTTTTTCATTTGTAGCTTTACTTTCTGCATGTGTCTATTTAGAGCAGCAACGACACGGAATGTTTCCACTTTTCTTGGAGCGTATGCTTTACATTCCGCTGACAATAACGAGTGTCATACTTATTTGTGTTGCATTAGAGAGAATACCTCAAGCTGTGAATAAGGCACTTGTTTTTATTGGTGGCATAAGTTTGGAACTTTATTTACTGCACAATCATTTCGTTTTAATCTATATTGAACGATTGGGTTGGAGCTATTGGGCTAAGTTTTTTGCCACATTCATCATTGTTTTACCCTTTGCTTGGTTGCTGCACAAAGGCACCGATAAAGTAGCAAGCTATCTGGAACATAAAATGAAAGGAGAAGAAAAATGAAAGAACTCATCACTTTGATTCGCCCCTATCAATGGATTAAGAACTTGGTAGTGCTGTTCCCAATCTTTTTTGGAGGCGCTTTAGGACATTTCGATGCCTTATCCGAAGGTTTTATAACTGTGCTTTCCTTTTCGTTTGCATCATCTTCTATCTATTGTTTGAACGATATTATGGATGTGAATGATGACCGCAGACACCCTAAAAAGTGTAGTCGTCCCTTGGCATCGGGGGCAATTAGTATCAGTCAAGGCTATTTTCTGATAATTGCAATGCTTGCCCTTTCAATTTTATCTTTATCGTTTCTCCCTGAACGCCGTAATGAAACAGGAGCAATCATAGGATTTTATTGGCTGCTAAATGTGGCTTATTGCCTTGCCTTAAAGCAGCATGCCATTATTGACGTATGTATCGTAGCGTTCGGTTTTGTGCTTAGAATCCTTGCAGGAGGTATGGCTACCGATATAAAATTGAGTAAATGGATTGTATTAATGACATTTTTGCTCATGCTTTTTCTTTCATTTGCCAAGCGCAGAGATGATGTTTTGCGCATGAATGAAACGGGAGAAACGCCTCGAAAGAATACCTATCGTTACAACTTAACATTTATAAATCAAGCGATTACGATTACTGCCAGCGTTACATTGGTTTGTTATATCATGTATACGATGAGTCCTGAAACGATAGCAAACTTTCATACAGAGAATCTTTACCTTACGAGTATTTTTGTTTTATTGGGACTTTTGCGCTATATCCAGTTGGCTGTTGTTGATAAAAAGAGTGGCGACCCGACGAAAGTTCTACTCCATGACCGCTTCATTCAGCTTATTGTATTAGGTTTTGGCTTAACTTTCCTCATCATAATTTATTTCTTGTAACAATGAAAGTATATGCATTTGATTTTGATGGAACGCTGACAAAGAAGGATACTTTCCTCGCTTTTATCGAATATGCGAAAGGGTACGGAAAAACTTTTTGGGGATTTTTCTTGTTTTCGCCTATCCTTATTTTGATGAAATTAAGACTTTTTCCCAATTGGAAAGCAAAGCAAATGGTATTTTCATGGTTCTTTAAGGGCATGAATATTAATGAATTTAATCAAATTTGCCACGAGTTTGCCGATAGAAATCAGCGTATTATACGAACAGAAGGATGGGATACTATTCGGAAAGCATTGGCTAATGGCGAACAAGTCATTATCATTACTGCGAGTATAGAGAATTGGGTGAAGCCTTTTTTCAAGGAATTTGGTAATCAAATTAAGGTGGAAGGCACTAAAATAGATGTTAGGATAAACCAAATTACGGGGCAGTTCCTAACTCAAAATTGCTATGGTGTTGAAAAAACGAAACGCCTTAAAGAAGTGTTCCCTTATCGTCAAGCCTATGAACTAATTGCTTTTGGTGATAGTGATGGCGATAGATATTTGTTAAACGAAGCCGATGAAAGTCATTATAAACCTTTTCGTAATGAAAAGACCGATAAAACTGGGGAATTTATACGATTTGGAATAGTAGGTGTAGTGGCTACAGCTATTCAATATGGGCTTTATTTGTTGTTGCTAAAATGGCTACAGCCACAAATTTCGAACACGATAGGATATGTCATAAGTTTTATTTTTAACTACATTGCATCTACAAAATTTACTTTTAAAGTGAAGTCTACGGCAAAGAAGGGAGCAGGCTTTGCCTTCTCGCACTTCATAAATTATGTTTTACAAACGGTTTTTCTTACGCTTTTTTTGTGGTTAGGGTTGCCTAAAAATATCGCATTAATTCCAGTTTTTTGTATTTGCGTACCTATAAACTTTCTATTGGTGCGTTTGTTTCTCAAGAAAAAATAAGAATGAAATAAGAACTTGTGAAGCAAAGAGTTATATTCTTTGTTTGGAAGTTATCTTTTTATTGTGTAACTTTGCAATTCGTTAATCAAAGAAGGTAATCTGTGTTTGGTGTATTTGCAATAAAAAAAGAAGAAAGGCTCTTAGCATTTGCAATGCTATTTGTGTTCATGGTTTATAGCGCATTGCTTATAAGTAGTCATTTTGGCGTTTATACGATGGGAGCGAAAGGTGGCTTTTATTCGTTATTCACCAAAAATTTCCGCATGTCGGGCTATGATAATTGGTCTTGGATTACCATTTCTGGTATGCGCGTACACTTCGAAACTATTCGCCACCCTCTTTTTTTAACGCTGCTATATCCTTTCTATTGGATCAATCATTGGCTCATTGAGGCGGTGGGAGTAAACTTTGCGGTTTTCTTTATGGCATTGATTATTCTATTTTCCGACTTCTATGCCGTTGTTTTTTCTTATCGAATTTTCCGTGAGGTATTAGATATGAAGGTTAAAGATGCTAATCTTTTAACACTCTTATTATTTTCTTTCGGTCATATTTTATTGCCAACTATGGTGCCAGACCACTTTGCAATTTCCCTAATGCTTTTGCTTTTAACGCTTTATTTGGTTGGGAAACGGCAAAAGGAAGGTCGGTTGCTCGCTGTTTGGGAAAACTTTTTACTTGTCTTTTTCACTGCAGGAATGGCAACTTCCAATGTTGTTAAAACTTTCTTAGCAGGACTTTTTACCAATGGGAAACATTTCTTTTCATGGAAAAATCTTATAATTGGTATTGCATTACCCTTGTTATTGCTTTTGGGAATACAACAATTACAGTACCAAGCCATAGAAATTCCGCAAAAAGAAGTTACGAAAAAAATTCTAAAGAATAAGAAAGAGAAAGACCCAAAGAAACTCATTGCACATCAAAAAGCACGCAGTCAGTGGTTACGTTCGCATACAGGAATGGCTGCAAGTAGTGAGGGAATTGGAAAATTAATGGACGTAACAACGTCAAGACAAAAAACTTTGGTAGAAAATTTCTTTGGCGAACCCATTCAATTACATCAAGAATATTTATTGAAAGATGTATCTTGGGATCGCCCAATCTTTGTAAATTATAGTTGGATAGCTAATTATGTGATAGAAGGAATAATCGTTCTTTTGTTCCTTGGTGGTATGTTGGTTGGTTGGAGATACAAGTTTATGCGCATGCTTTTCCTTTGGTTTATGTGCGATTTTACTCTCCATGTTATTATGGGATTTGCCATAAATGAGGTTTATATCATGACTGCTGGGTGGGCTTTCATCATTCCTATTTCCATAGCTTATCTGTTACGAGGCTTATCAGAAACTCCTCGTCAATGGTTACGCGTATTTTTAGTAGCCTTAACGGGTTGGCTTTGGATTTATAATGGAGGGCAAATCATTTATTATTTGATATGAAATCAGTAGCGAGGTTCTTGGTATTACGCAGAGAAGAGCGTCTTCCTGTTGTTTTTTTTCTACTTTGGCAACTCGTTTTACAAGCCCTTGCCCTTGTAAATTATATCCCATTATTCCTTCAACCTTGCACTTCTTACTATAAACTTTTTGTCAATAACTATCATTTATCGGGCTTTGACCCACTTACTTATTTGGTTATTTCCGATTGGGACTTAGTTTATGATGTTAATAGACACCCGTTATTAGCACTTTTTTATTACCCTTTCGCCTTGCTAAATCAAGGATTGATGAGTGTATCAGGTGTTAATTTTGCCGTATTCATCGTAACTTTCGTGCTGCTTTTCTTTACAGTTTATGGCTTTGTTTTAATGCTTCGTATTCAACGAGACTTACTGAATTTGCCAATTTACGATGCTGTTCTACTCTCCTTTTTACTCTATTCTTTTGCCCATATTCTTATTGCAAGTGTTGCACCAGACCACTTTATTTTGTCGCTCTTCATGCTTTTGCTTACCTTATATATCGCTGGGAAGCAGCTAAAAGGAAATAAAAAATTATCGAATAGGCAAACTATTTTATTGTTTATCTTTACTGCTGGCATTTCGTTAAACAATGGTTTGAAAGTCTTGGTAGCCAGTTTGTTTACTCGTGGACGACATTTTTTCAAACCCAAACATCTTTTTCCAATCATCATTTTGCCTGCTTTCTTGATGGTTGGTATAGGTGAGGGACAACATTATCTATTCGTTTCCAAGAAGATAGAAACTGCAAAAATGAAAAAACGTAAGGTGGTCAGAGCCGAACGTGATAGTTTATTTGAAGTTTTTAAGGATACAACAGCGATAAAAGACAGTGCTAAGCAAGTTGCAGCCTTCGGAAAATTGTGGAAAAAACATAGGAAAGAAATTCGTAAAGCTGAACTTAAACAGCCTGCAAAGGCTCATGCTGGCAAACCAATGAGTAGTAAACGTTTCTTGAATTGGACAGATGTTTCGACCTCTCGCACTAAAACTGTGATAGAAAACCTATTTGGTGAATCTATACAACTTCATCAAAAGCACACGTTGGAAGATGTTATGCGCACTCGCCCTGTGATAGTTTCTTACGATAATATTGTAAATTATGTTGTTGAAGGCATTCTTTTTTTGCTTTTTATAACAGGAATATGGATAGGAAGGCGTAATAAGTTTTTACAAATGGCGCTTGCTTTTGCTGCATTAGATATGCTTTTGCACGTTGGGTTGGGCTTTGGTATCAATGAGGTCTATATCATGACAGCTCATTGGATATACATCATTCCTTTGTCAATGGCAGTTTTACTTTGTCACAGTGTAGGAAAAACACGGAAAATTCTCCGCCTGTCCTATTTCATTCTCACTATTTTCCTTATCGTTTATAATACTTCGCTTTTCGTTAAGTATTTGAATTTATAAAATAAAGCAATTATGGCAGCAAAGGTTTCCATCGTTTTGTGTACTTACAATGGTGCAAAATATATCAAGGAACAATTGGATAGTATTCTCAGTCAAACTTATCCTTTGTACGAGATTATTGTTCAAGACGATGATTCAATCGATGAAACCGTTGAAATCCTTAATGAATATGCTACTAAAAATCCTTTGATTAAGGTTTATAAGAATGAATCTGGACATGGTGTAAATGGTAATTTCCTCTCAGCAATGCAACGTGCCACAGGTGATTTTGTTGCTATTTCAGACCAAGATGATATATGGGAACCGACCAAAATTGAGCAACAAGTACATGCCATTGGCGATAAAATGCTTTGTAGTGGTTTTTCTCGTCCTTTTTCCGATGATGGTTCGTTTGCTTATTTCGACAAAAGGCACCGCAACACCCACCTTCTTCGCATGCTGTTTCTTTGCTTGCCAGGACACACGCTGCTGTTTCGCCGTGAGTTAATAGACATGTTGCCCCCTTTGCAGCACCCAATTTTCACACATTCCATGTACGATGCAGCCTTATGTATTATTGCTTCTGCCCAGGAAAGTATTGTTTTTATTGATGAAATTCTTGTGAATTTTCGTCGCCATGCCGATGCTACCACTTATTCAGACTATCATAAGAGTTTGCCTTCTTGGCATAATGCAATCAACAATCTTTGGTGGGGTGCCACCCATTTTGGGGCAACTCGCAAGAAAGCACGCTTCCTTTTCAACTCAAAATTAGAACTTTTGCGTTATATAAAGGTAGCAAGCAAAGTTGTAAAGACGGCAGAACGTGTCATGGAATTGGAACTAAAAAAAGGAGTTTTGCCCTTCCTTGAATTGCAATATCTATTCGCAAAGAATTACAAACATTTATTTCATACCGAAGGCAGTGGAGTCTTGCGCTTGATAAGAGCTTTGCTTTATCCTATTATGCAACTGCACATGTATGCCGATTAGAGTCTTTTGACCTTTATTTTCGCCTCTTTTTGAGCAAAAAACCTACGCATTCGTCGAGCATTTTCGATTTTAGTAGCTTCATAACAATGAAGTAGAGTAGTGCAGCCAATAGAATGCGAACCACCAAGAGTAAATACAGGTTTGTAATGGTCATGGTGGCATAGTAAATGGCAGTCATTACGATTAAAGAAACCGCTATGTAAGGCACAATATCAAGTAGCACACTCCACAAACGGATACCAATTTCGCGATTTGCAAAGTATTGCCACACGAAGAGCCAAAGTACAGTTGCCATAGTGTAAGCACTTACCATGAAAATCATTCCTTTGCTGTGGCATAATAAAACCAAAAGAAGTTGTACGCCAATGAGCGTTGTTGTACACCAAAGATATATGTTTGATTTTCCCCGACTTATCATTAAGTTTTGGTACATCGTGTAAAAAGGCAAGAAAGCCCCGCTAATACAAAGTATGCGAAGCAATGGAATGCTATTTGCCCATTTATCAGAAATCAACACGATGATAAATTCATGTGCCACCATACCCAATCCAAACATCGCAGGGAACGCTAAAAAGGCGGTGAAACGGAGCATTTTTCGAAATACTTGAACCTGTCTATCACGTTCTGAATTGACCTCTACTAAAATAGGTTGAGCCACTTGCGAGATTGTTCCCGACACCATTGTGCTTGCCATGGTATCCCATTTGAATGCTTGCGAGAAGTTTCCCACAGCATTAGCCGAATAAAGGCGGCCAAAAATGAAGGTTAAAAGGTTTTGACTTACTGTATTTACAACGGAAGTAATGAGGATTTTGTAGCTGAACGAAAACATTTTGCGCACTGGGGCAAAGTCTATTTTTAACGAAGGACGCCATGGGATAAGGAAAAAGCGACCTAAACTTGTCAATGTAATGTAAATCATCTGTTGCCAAGCCAAGCTCCAATAGGCGTAATCATTGAGTGCTAAAACAATTCCCACAATACCTGAGATGATTAAAGACGATATTCTGAGTATTGTTGTTTCCTTTACCAACATATTTTTAAATAGGTAAGCCGTTGGTGCAGTGCCGATTGCGGAGAATAAAAGCGAAGCAAATAAAAATCGTGATAGATTGATTAATTCTTCATGATGAAAGAAGTTTGCAATGAATGGGGCTGCAAAAAATAATACAATGTAGGAACACCAGCTCACAATGGTGCTGAACCAAAACACAGAGTTGTAGTCGTTGTCAGTAGGTTTTTCAAGGTTTGCCAATGCAGAAGTGAATCCACTTTCTTGCAAAGCTGCTGCAATAGCAGTAAAAACTGCCAACATTCCGACCAATCCATAGTCTGCCGTGGATAAGATTCGAGCCAAGAAAATTCCGATGAGAACGTTTAAAAGTTGCATTGTACCATTGTTCAATGCACCCCAAAATAATCCTTTTGCTGTTTTTTCTTTTAGCGTTTGCTCTGCCATATTTTGTTTTTTGATGTTACAAAAATACGTTTTTATTTTTCAATAATCTATTTTTGGTGTAGAATAGTTAGCTCTTTATAGTATTTTACCACATCTTCCTTGATGCAATCGGGTACTAATCTTTCAATCGTTTTGTCTTTTTCAACTCTTTGTCTTACTTCTGTGCTACTAATATTGATAAGTGGAACATTGAGGAAAGAAACATTTTTAGGAGGATTAGTAGTGCTATTTTTCTCGATTTCATCGTTATTTCTTGGATAAATAACAATCTGATAGCTTGCTAAAATGTCCTCAGCATGATACCATCTGTTGAAGGATTTCCAGTTGTCGCCTCCTATTAACAAGGTGAAATCATGGGAAGAAAAATCTTTAGATAGACTTTGTAGCGTGTTCCAAGTATAGGAAGGTTTGGGCAAATGAAACTCATAGTCGCACGCAACCATTTGTTTTTTATTTTCTAAAGCTTTTGCAACCAATTCTAAACGCAGGTTGTCGTCTAATAGTTTGTCGTTGATTTTGAATGGATTTTGCGGTGAAACCATGAACCAAACCTCATCTAAACGAGCTTGCCGAAGAAACTCTTCGGCAAGTCTTATGTGTCCATTGTGAATAGGGTTGAACGAACCACCATAAATTCCAATCTTCATTTTGTGTCAAGAGTCTATAAACTGTTTGACGATTTCGTAGGTATCTTCCTGTGCCTTTCGTAAATCGTCGTTCACAATAATATGGTCGAACTTATCGGCAAATGTAAGTTCATATTCTGCCTTTGCTATTCTGTTTTCAATTGCTTCCGCAGAATCGGTTTGGCGACCTACTAATCGTCTTTTTAATTCTTCGATTGATGGTGGCTGAATAAAGAAACTCAATGCTTTATCACCATAAAATTTCTTGATATTGCAACCTCCTTTTACGTCCACATCAAAGATAACGTTCTGCCCTTTGCTTGTCTGCGTTTCCACTTGTTCCTTCAATGTTCCATAAAAGCGGTCGGTATAAACTTCTTCGTATTCAAGAAATTCGTTATTATTGATTTTCTTTTTAAATTCGTCGGGTGATAAAAAGATGTATTCAACGCCATCTTTTTCGGTTCCGCGTGGCGCTCTTGTGGTACAGCTAATGGAGAAAGCCAAGTTTAATTCAGGGTGTTCTTTCATCAACCATTGCACAATTGTGCTTTTGCCTGCTCCCGAAGGTGCTGAAAAGATGATAAGTTTTCCTTGCATTGATTTTATTTTAGAGTGCGTTTAGCACCTGTTCTTTAATTTGTTCCAACTCGTCTTTCATCATGACTACGATGTTTTGCATCTCGGCTTGATTACTTTTCGACCCTGTTGTGTTGATTTCGCGCCCCATTTCTTGTGCAATGAATCCCAATTTCTTTCCTACGCCGTGTCCTTCCTCCTTCATTGTTTCACGGAAGTAGTTCAAATGATTGGTCAAACGTTGGCGTTCCTCACTTATATCAAGTTTCTCAATGTAGTAAATGAGTTCTTGTTCTAATCTATTTTTGTCGTAATCGACTTTTGCAATCTGCTCTAACCCATCAATAATTCTTTCCTTTATCTTTGGCACACGGCTTTCTTCAAATGGCTCAATGCTCTTTAATAAGTTTTCGATATTATCAATCTTCTCGTTAAACTTACGTTCCAATGCTGCTCCTTCTTGCTTTCTGAATTGGAAATGATGTTCAATGGCTTCTTCAATCGCCTTTTTTGCAGCCTCCCATTCTTCATCGTCCAACACTTCAACTTCCGTTTTTGTTGTTACGTCAGGTAGGCGTAAGAGCGTGGTATACCAATCCATAGGTTCTGGAATACCCGTTTGGGCTGAAATTTGCTTGATTTGATTGTAATAATTTTCTACGAGTTCTGCGTTGATAGGTGTAGCGTCTAATGCTGCATCTTTCTCTACCCATAGTGAAAAATCAACTTTTCCACGCTCCAAAGTCTTTGAAATGGTTTGTCTTATTTCCATTTCTTTTTCACGATAGAGTGGGGCTATGCGTGTAGAAAGGTCGAGATTTTTACTATTTAGCGACTTAACCTCAACGTTTATTTTCTTTCCTTTGTAGGTTACTACTGCTTTTCCGTAACCTGTCATTGATAGTATCATGTTCAATACGTTTAATTTATGCAAAAGTACAAAAAAGAGATGAAAGCACCAAAAAACCACTTTAAAATAGTTTTTGGCTGCTTTTTGCACCTCTATTTGTCTTGAGTTTGCATAAGCAAATTGAAAGCATGAAAGAGGGCAAGACTTACAATGTAAAGTCCTGTCCATGAGAGTCGCTATTCTTATTAGAATCTGCTTTCAATATCCTCACTACTATACTTTTTCGATTTTATATTTATGGCTTTTCCAAAGCTGTACGATAATCCTAAAATAAAGGTAAGAGGGCGATAATCATTCTTGAATATCATGTACATACCATCGTTAGAACGTGTATATCCGCTCGTTTTACTTGCTAATATATTGATTGCAGTCAACTTTATGTTTAGGCGATTGTTAAGACAAGAATGATTCAACCCACAATTTAAACCGTAGCTATCGTCAATTCTGCCATTAACAGTTTTTTCTCTTCCAGTATAAAAGCCACCAATAAATCCGCTCCATGTTTGATTTTTATCAAATACAAATCTTAAATTAGCATTACCAAACGCAGAAAAACTATTTAAATTTGAAACCAAAGAAGCTATGTTTGCTTGAGTTTTGTCGTATCCACACCCCATTGCAGCCGATATTTTCACCCATTTCAATTTGTAATAAAAGAAACTTGTTCCTATATTCCATGAAGTTTCCTTTAATGCGTTGTTCCATTGTGCAGTTGAAATATTATTAACAGGGTCTGTCGTTATTGTTTGGTCTATGATATTTGAAAGTTTTGCATAAGTTATCTCAGTAACTAATTGACCACCATTGAAAGCTAAACCATTAGAAAGACGGATATTCCACCAAGTAGAAGGGCGGAGTTCGGGATTTCCTGTGGCTATTTCGTAGCGATTCATGTAATAAGAAAAAGGATTAATTTGCCTTATTTCTGGTCGCTCCAAAGAACTATTTACACTCAATGCTATATTAGAGCCATTATCGAAATTGTAGGAAAGACGCATATCTGGGACGAAAGTTCCATAAGATTTCTTTTTACTCTTCGTATCATTTGAAATAGAATTAGTCCACGTCCATTCGTACCTACCACCTAAAATGAAATCGAATTTTCCAGCTTTTTTGTTAAAAGTTAAGTAACCTGCATAAACATTTTCGGTATATTCAAAATCGTCATTTTGTAAAGGCAAAGTCGTAATGTCGTATAACGTATTATTGTTTGTCGTGGTGAGGATAACTTTTCCGCCTAAATTCATAGTTATGCCCCATGGTAATTGCTTGTCAAAATCTAAGGCAGCACTAAATCCTTTCAATACAGAACGACCATTATTAACGAATTTATCATTTAAATGTGTGCCATTAGTGTTTAGAATATTTGACGAAAAGTCATAATAGTTATGGAAATCGTAGCGGAACAAATCGGCTGTAAAACTAATTTTATCTGTACTATTCCATTGTCTATCTATATAAAAGCTACTTGTTAAATTCTCTCTCGGTGTATGGGTATAGGAAATAGAATTGCCTTCATCAATAGAATTTCCCATAACATCGTAAGAGTGCATTTTATTCTGTCCTATATTCTTTTTATACGAATTGCTGTAAATCACAGATAAGCTAATGATTGACAAACTATCTAAATGATAATCAATCATGCCCGAAAGGTTGTAATTGTTTTTCAAAGGTGCTGAATAAGTTGAGGAGTGGCGTGTAAGATTTGTAAAATAAGTTTGATTAGTTTCTGTATAATCAGTCTTTCCGTACGTCCAACCACCATTAAAATTAGTATCTATTTTCTTCTTGCTGTAATTAAGACTTGCTCGCATCTGATTTTTCCATTTCCTACTATACGATACATCTTCGCCAATATCCCCACCAATATAATCAATCTTGCGTTCGGTTATGATATTCAATATACCATAATTTCCTTCCGCATCATATTTAGCTCCTGGCTCTTTTATAATTTCAACTTTTGTAACATTATACGCAGGGCGAGCCTTGAGCATTCCATAAATTTCGCTTGCAGGCATGTTTTTTAATCTACCATTAAGCATAACTTTTATGCTGCCTTTACCTATAATATTAATATTTTCTCCATTCACATTTATTCCCGGAAGTTCACTAAGCAAATCAACAAGATTTGTTTTTCCCTTGCGAAAAGGAGTAACGTTTATGATAACCTTTCCAGCTTCATGTTTAATTAAACGCTGAGTAACAACAACTTCCTTTAAAGTTAAGGTGTCTTTAAAGGTAGTATCTACTTGTGCAGCATTACAAGGTAAGGCTGCTAAAACAATTAACCAAAATATTGAAAGGTGCTTATACATAATTGAAAGATGTTTATACATAAATTTTTTTAGAGATATTTCGTGGAGCTTTCGAACATCGTGGGTCTGGATAATCCCATTTTTCATCGCCATAAACTTTTAAAATATTAATGTAACAACTATTTTGATTAGCTTTACATTCGTCAAATATTTTACAACTATAACATGCGCTTTCAATAGAATAGTCATGCTGTTTCATATTAGCCAAATACAAAGCTTCCTTTGAGTTCCATACCTCTTGAATGGAGTTTTTTGTTAAGTCACCTATCAAGAACCTTTTATTCCAATAAAGCTGTTCGCATATCGTAACTTTTCCATCAGGGAGGATAAACATATGAATGCTATTAGCTGAACAAGCACCACCTTTAAAGTCTATACTTCCATTTTGTGCCATGAAGAAATCAACCTCGTTACTTGGACTCCAAATTATTTCAAACTTTGAAGATAATTGTTTTTTCTTTACCCAACTTTCTATTTTGGTTATAGATGTTTGGTCTATTTGAATATCTTCAAAATTCTTTTTAGAGTATAAGGAGGCAAAACCAACTCTTATTTCCCATCGTCTTAAATTGTTTAAATGATCTAAAAAAGAATACATCTTTTCCAACTCGGCAATACTACTATTATATTTTGTTAAAATAGTTGCTATTTGAAAAGACATTATGTTGTTTATATCTTCCAATGATTTTAACATTTTAGCAGCATAATTAGGTATTGAACCAACTATATTATTAAGAATCTCTTGAGTAAATGAATCTATAGAAACTTGAAGACTAAGGTTAAATTTTGAAAAGTCCTTAATGTCATGTTCCGAAATTGGCAATTTTGTAGAAATAATATTAGGATAAAAATTATTTTTCTGTAGTTTCTGTAATAATTGTCGCCATTTAGGAAATAGAAAGAAGTCTCCACCATCTAAATTAAAAGAACACAAATTTAATGTAGATGCTTCATCTATAATTTTTTCTATTTGTTCAAAGGATAAAGGTTGGTATTTTGTATTTCTGTCAGCATAGCAATAAACACAATTTGTAGCACATTTATTGCTAACCATAAATGTTGCATAAAGTGGTGATAAAAAAAGTCTTCTGGTTTTAAGGTCTATTTCAGAATAGATAAAATCTTTAGGAGTATATTCACGGATAGGGTCAGCCATTTCGGTTGCTGATACTATAACGTTTTTAGGAAATTCGTTACTTTCACATTGATATTTAGTATGAAATTCATTTTTATTTTCTATGAAATTCATTATTAATTTTTTAGTATATTCTTCTGAAAAATCAAAAAAAAATGCGATTTTCGCAACTGCTTCTTCAATGGTTATAGGGGTGCTAAAAAAAGAAAGAATCATTGCGTAAGCAGGGTGAATATAGCTAATCCAATCCTTATTAACGTTTACCAAAGATTTTGTTCTATCATGTGAGCATAATATTGTTCGCTTAATATCATGTTTTAAAATATAGTAATGATTAAAAATGTATTTCATGTGCTTTCCTTTTTAAATTCTTTTGGACAGAAATTCTGCCCAAAAGAATAAAATTAAACTCAAAAGCTATGCTACATGTGTTTTACATATACCATCGCCATAAGTGCATAAGTTTCCAGCAAGCTCCGTGCGTTTAGAACATGCTCTTGAATCACAAGCGTGTGCAAAGGTTTCACTCTTGTCTCCATTACCACCAAAAACCTTAGCCAACTCCTCTTCATTGATGGAGTCTTGTACTAAATTAGAAAATTTATTCATAACGTTGTTAATTTGTTTTATAAACATCTTAATAGTTAAGATGACATATATCATTTATATGCAATGCAAATATAAAAAAAAAACATGGAAGCGAGCATTTTTTATTTTTTATTTTTTTTATTTTTAACATTAATATAGTATGTTGTAACTATTCAGCAATCATAGGCAGTGAATATCAGCAACTTGCAGACTTACTATTATAGTAGAATACTCAAAAATGATACTATTTGCCAAAATTCTCATGTATTTATTCTTGTAACCCGCTGATTCTCAACATTACTCAATAAATATTGATTGCTGAATAGTTACAGTATGTTGTAACTATTCAGCGATTATGAATATTGAATATCAACAACTTACAAATATAACATTGTGGTAAAAAGCCTTGAAATGACATTATTCACCTAAATTTGTATATATCTATTCTGTAACTTATTGAAAATCAATAATAGTTTATACACCTTATCGCTGAATAGTTACAGTATGTTTTAACTTAACTCTTAATAAGTTGTATATTAGTTTTTCTATGCGAAACTATGAGTTTTCGTAGGAGAAACTGGCAGCTTTCGGTATGAATCCTCCTGTAATACCCATATTATGTGCTAATAAAAATAAGACTTTGGTTCATTCTTTTTTGTTGCTTTGTTCATGAATAATGAATCTTTATAAGGATGAATTTGTAGTTAGCAGCGGTCCTGGTTCTTATACAGGTTTGCGCATTGGTACTTCTATGGCGAAAGGTATTTGCTATGGTACAGATATAAAACTCATTGCTGTGCCAACCCTTGAATTGCTTTGTGTTCCCGTGTTGCTTCATCATGAAGAAATAGAGGAAAACGCATTGTTAGTACCTATGCTTGATGCCCGCAGAATGGAAGTTTATGCACAAGTTTTCGACCGTGCTTTACACGAAATTCGCCCTATTCAAGCCGATATAGTAGACGAAAATACATATAAAAAATACTTAGATGAACGTCCTGTTTACTTCTTTGGCAATGGTGCAGAGAAGTGTATGGAAATTATTAATCACCCTAATGCGCATTTAATCAAGGGTATAGAACCTTTGGCAAAGAATATGTTGCCGTTGGCAGAGAAGCGTATGGCAATGGAAAAGTATGAAGATGTAGCTTATTTTGTACCCATGTATTTAAAAGACTTTGTGGCAAAAGCAGCTAAACCATTGCTGTAAGTAGGGCGAAGAAACGAAAAGAAACAATAGAAAATATAAAATAGAAAATAAATAGTCGAATGAATATAGACGGACTGGATTACAATACACAACGCGAAAAACTATTATTGCCAGAATATGGTCGTGAAATTCAAGATATGGTAAACCATTGTAAGGCTCTCACCGATAAGGACGAGCGCCAACAATGTGCCGAAACCATAGTTTCTATTATGGATAGAATGAATCCACAGAATAGAGAAACACCCGACCATGCGCAGAAGTTATGGGACCATTTGGCGATTATGGCGAATTTTGAGTTGGATATAGACTATCCATACGATGTGTCGCAGGCATTGAAAATAGCAGCAAAACCAGAGCCTATGACCTATCCCATGTCAAAAAACCCTGTGCGCCATTATGGAAAAATGATGTTCGACCTCTTCGAACAGCTCAAGACTATGGAAGAAGGCGAGGAGAAAGACGCATTGATAGGCGTAGTTGCTAATCAGATGAAGCGTTGTTTGATGCAATTTGGGCATGGTTCTTCCGACGATGAGAAGGTGGCTTCCGACTTGGCACGCTATACTGACGGAGCAGTACAGTTGGATTTGGATACGTTCAAGTTTGATAAAATTTCTGCAAAAGATTTGCAACCTGTACGCAATAACAAAAAGAAACGATAAAAGATATGGAGTGTTTTGTCATTGAAGGCGGACACCGTCTGTCAGGAACCATTACACCGCAAGGCGCAAAAAACGAGGCTTTGCAGGTCATTAGTGCAACATTGCTGACCACAGAAAAGGTCGTAATTGATAATATTCCAAATATCCTTGATGTAAATAATCTTATAAAATTGCTCAAGGATATAGGGGTGAAGGTTGAAAAACTAAGCGATAATAAATATTCTTTCCATGCCAATGAAGTCAATTTAGACTATTTGGAAAGCACTCAGTTTGTAGAAAAATGTTCTTCTTTGCGAGGCAGTGTCTTACTTTATGGTCCTTTGTTGGGCAGATTTGGTAAGACAACAATTGCCAAACCTGGTGGCGATAAGATAGGTCGCCGCCGATTAGATACCCATTTCCTTGGTTTCAAAAACCTTGGTGCGCGTTTCATGCACAATGAGGAACGTAATGTTTACGAATTGAAAGCCGATAAACTCGTTGGAACCTATATGCTTTTAGACGAAGCATCGGTAACGGGTACTGCCAATATCGTTATGGCAGCCGTATTGGCAGAAGGAATCACTACGATTTACAATGCCGCTTGCGAACCTTACATACAGCAACTTTGCTCTATGCTTAACCTCATGGGAGCTAAAATTAGTGGTATTGGAAGTAATTTGCTTACCATAGAAGGAGTGAAAAAACTCAATGGAGCCAACCACCGCATTCTTCCAGATATGATTGAGGTGGGTTCGTTTATTGGAATGGCAGCTATGATAGGCGATGGCATCAGAATTAAAGATGTGTCGGTGAAAAATATCGGTATCATTCCTGATACTTTCCGCCGCCTCGGTGTGCAAATCGTGGAAGAAGGCGACGACCTTTTTATTCCACGACAAGAACATTATGTCATTGATTCCTTTATTGATGGAACGATAATGACCATTGCTGATGCACCATGGCCAGGTGTTACACCCGACCTTATCTCCGTTCTTCTTGTTGTAGCCACACAGGCTCAAGGTAGCGTTTTGTTCCATCAAAAGATGTTTGAAAGCCGTTTGTTCTTCGTAGATAAACTCATTGATATGGGAGCGCAAATCATTTTGTGCGACCCACACCGAGCTGTGGTTGTTGGACACGACCACAATCTCACATTAAGAGCAGGTAGAATGTCGAGTCCAGATATTCGTGCTGGTATCGCTTTGCTTATTGCTGCAATGACAGCAAGGGGAACAAGTCGCATCGATAATATCTCTCAAATCGACCGTGGTTACGAAAATATCGAGGCAAGACTTAATGCACTCGGTGCAAATATTAAGCGTGTAGATGTTTGTTAAGGAGAAATAATGATACGACAAGAGGACGTTTATAAAATAGGAGTATTGGGAAAACCACACGGAGTAAAGGGAGAAATTCAATTTCGCTTTACCGATGATGTGTTCGATCAATGCGATTCCGATTATTTAATACTCGATATGGAGGGCATTCTTGTGCCTTTCTTCATGGAAGAATATCGCTTTCGTTCTGACGAGGTGGCATTGATGAAGTTCTGTGATATAGATTCTGAACAACGTGCAAGGGAGTTTACAGGCATAGAGGTCTATTTCCCACGTGCCATTGCAGAAGAAAATAAGGAAGATTTGTCATGGGCTCAAATCATAGGCTTTACACTGTTGGACAGTAAAACACAAAAGGTTGTGGGTGAAATTATGTCAGTTGATGAAACAACAATCAATCTTTTATTTGATGTTAAAACCCAAAATGGCGAAGAAATTCTTATCCCTGCCAATGAAGAATTGATTACAAACGTTGATGCAGAGCAACGAAACATTGAAGTAGATATACCCAACGGCCTCTTAGAACTATAATTGATAAAAATGAAACAACAAATATGTATTCTTGGTTCAACAGGAAGCATCGGCACACAAGCACTCGATGTTGTTGAGCAACATGCTGATTTGTATGAGGTTTATGCCCTTACAGCCAATAATCGTTGGCAAGAATTGGCAGCACAAGCACGCAAATTCCAACCTGCGGCGGTGGTAATCGCCAATGAAAGCCATTATAAGGAACTGACAGAGGCTCTTTCCGACCAACCCAATATAAAGATTTATGCAGGCAAAGAGGCTTTAAACCAAATCGTTGAGGCTGAACCTATCAACATGGTCTTAACGGCTATGGTGGGTTTTTCAGGACTTGAACCTACGATTCACGCCATTCAAGCACGCAAAAAAATATGTTTGGCAAACAAGGAAACTCTTGTTGTGGCTGGCGAATTGATTTGCAAGTTGGCAGCAGAGTATCATACGCCGATTTTACCTGTGGATAGCGAGCATAGTGCTATATTCCAAAGTTTAGTAGGAGAGGATTATGACAAGATAGAAAAAATACTTTTGACGTGTTCGGGAGGTCCATTCCGCTTGTTCGATGCAGATAGATTAAAGTCGGTAACGGCAGCCGATGCACTCAAACACCCTACTTGGGACATGGGCGCAAAGATTACTATCGACTCTGCTTCCTTAATGAACAAAGGCTTTGAGGTAATAGAAGCAAAGTGGTTGTTTGGTGTTCCAGCCGAAAAAATACAAGTTTTGGTTCACCCACAATCTATCATTCATAGTGCCGTACAGTTTGTGGACGGTGGCGTAAAGGCACAATTGGGCGTTCCCGATATGCGTTTGCCTATTCAATATGCTTTCTCTTACCCTGATAGACTTACATTGAGTGGCGACCGCTTAGACTTGTTCAAGCAACCATTAGAGTTTTTTGAACCTGATATGGAGAAATTTCGCTGCTTAAAAATGGCTTATCAAGCCATAGAAAAAGGTGGTAATGTGCCTTGTATTCTCAATGCTGCCAACGAAATTGTGAACGAAGGATTCCGCAAAGGTGAATGTTCGTTCCTTCGAATGGGCGAAATTATTGAAGAAACGATGCAGAAAGTGAGCTTTGATGCTACTGCTTCGCTCGATGTTTATTTGCAAACCGATGCTGAGGCACGCAAGATTGCGAGTGAATTGATGAGGGTTAGACGTTAGAAATTGAGAGATTAGACGTTAGAATTTAGTTCTTAGACGTTAGAAAATTAGAAAATAGAAAATTAAAATAACGATTATAAAATAATTAATGGAAACAGTTCTTATACGATTGCTTCAATTTATCATGGCAATCTCGCTGCTTGTCCTTCTTCATGAGGGAGGACACATGTTCTTCGCAAAGCTATTTGGTGTTCGTGTGGAGAAGTTTTTTGTATTCTTCGACGTAGCCATTGGCAAATGGAATGGTATGCTTTTCAAATGGAAGCCTAAGAATGACGATACAACATACGGTATAGGGTGGTTGCCACTCGGGGGCTATTGCAAAATTGCAGGTATGATTGACGAGAGTTTCGATACCGAACAAATGGCAAAAGACCCTGAATCATGGGAATTTAGAGTGAAACCAGCTTGGCAACGCTTGCTCATCATGATTGGTGGTGTGCTGGTTAATTTTGTTTTGGCACTCTTTATTTATTCCATGATAATGTTTACATGGGGTGAAACCTACTTTAAAGTGTCAGACATGAGCATGGGTATGCAGTTTAACGAGCAAGCAAAAGCCCTCGGTTTCAAGGATAAAGACGTGATGTTAGGCACAAACGAAGGTGCATTCCGTGAATATGCTAACGTAAATGGTGATTTCTTCCGCCAAATAGCTCAATCAAAATACGTTGAAGTGTTGCGTGATGGAAAGAAAACACGCATTGAAATGCCTGGCGATATTGATATGCTTTCAATGATAAAAGACCGCCCACTCTTTGCTGAACCTTATATCCCAGCACGTATTGATAGTATTTTAGGTGATTCTCCAGCCAAGAAAGTGGGTTTAAAAGCAGGCGATTTGCTCAAATCTATCAATGGTAAGCCTGTTGAAACATGGGCAGATATGAATTATCAGATGGCAGTTTTAAGCGATGTGGCTGCTGTCAAGACCACCCATAAAGACTCAATGAAACTCCGCAACGTAATACTTACCGTGCAACGTAGCGGTACAAACAAGTTGGATACTATCAAAATGCAACTCAATCCTGAACTTAAAATGGGCGTAGCACAGAGTACTTTGCTTTCTTACTATAAGCCAACGAAAGAAAGTTACTCGTTCTTTGAAAGTTTCCCAGCAGGTATTAAGTATGGAGTAAACATTCTTCGTGGTTATGTTGGCAACTTTAAGTATCTTGCTTCAGCCGATGGCGCAAAGAGTTTAGGCGGATTTGGTTCTATTGGTAAGATGTTCCCACCTTATTGGGATTGGTACATGTTCTGGAATATGACCGCTTTCTTGAGCATTATCCTTGCTTTCATGAATATTCTTCCTATCCCTGCACTCGATGGTGGACACGTTATGTTCTTACTTTACGAGATGATAACACGTCGCAAACCATCTGAAAAATTCATGATTCGTGCCGAATATGTGGGCATAACCATATTGATTTTGCTCATGATAGTCGCCAATTTGAATGACGTTTTGCGTTGGATTGGTATAATATAATAAGGTAATGCAAAAGCAATTTAACACAGGCGAAACGCAAGAAAGTCTTCGTCAGGAATACAATCCTGACGGTTCTGTGCTTCGTCGTGCCCAACTGCGCATGTTGGATATGGCTATTTATCTGCAAGAAACAGCTAAGAAAATTGGCGTTTCTTGTAGACTTGATGGCGGAAATGTGTTAGGAGCAATGCGCCATGGAGGCTTTATTCCTTGGGACGATGACATAGATATGGTTGTCAGTCAAAAAGAATTTAAAACTTTTTGCGATTATCTTAAAGCCCACCCACACCCCGATTATATCTTGCAAGACAATTCTACTGATGCTGGTTTCTATAAAGAATGGGCTTGTTTGCGAGATTTACGAACAGAAAATAGAAGCCATGACGATGCCGACAGTGAAGATAGACGAATGCACGAGGCACAAAAGTATCGTGGTTTGCATATTGACATCTTTCCATACGAAGGAAATATGATTCCTTGGTTGCAGCATTTGGCAGCAAAACTTTCGGTGAATTTGAATCTAAAATGTGCTGGAAAATATCCTTTCATAGCACAATTGGGATATGATATTTTGCATTATGCTGTTTTTCCTACCTTTAGAATCATTGGTAAACTTTTTGGAAATCCTAATTTGTATATGCATTCTTACGGCGCATGGTTCTATGAACAGAATCCCAAAAGTATCATGATACCCCATAAAGATATTGTTTTTGAGGGCTATACCTTTGAAGGTCCTGCTGATGCAGAAGAACTTTGTCGCATAGCTTATGGCGATTTTATGAAACTTCCTCCTCGTGATAAACGTGATAGGCACAAAATAGATGTGAAATTCTTTGATTAGATAGACTTTTTACAGAAGTACGAATAAATTTTAAAGTGTTCAAAATATGAATGTAGTTGTAATCTTTGCTGGTGGTTCAGGGCTTCGTATGCATACCAAGTCCAGACCGAAACAATTTCTCGATTTAAACGGGAAACCAATTATTATCTATACGCTTGAACTCTTTGACAATCACCCCATGATTGATGCCATTGTCGTTTCGTGCATTGAAGATTGGATACCTTTCTTAGAGAAAATGTTGCGTAAATTCGAAATCAATAAGGTGGTAAAGATAGTTCCCGGTGGAAAAACAGGACAAGATTCTATCTATAATGGGCTTTGTGCCGCCGAAAATTATGCGAAAGGCGAGAATGCCGTTGTGCTTATTCATGATGGTGTTCGTCCATTGATAACAGAAGATACGATAACCGATAATATAAATAAGGTGAAAGAATGCTCTAATTGTATTACTTGTGTCCCTGCTACCGAAACGTTTATTGTCAAACAAAAAGATGATAGCCTTGAAATACCTTCTCGGGAAAATTCGTTGATAGCACGTGCGCCACAAAGTTTTTATCTTTCCGATATTCTTTCGGCTCATCGCAAGGCTATCAAAGAGAACCGCCATGATTTTATAGACTCGTGTACCATGATGAGTTATTATGGTTACAAGTTAGGCACCATTATCGGACCTATGGAAAATATAAAGATAACCACTCCTGCAGACTTCTTTGTTCTCCGTGCAATGGTAAAGGTGCATGAAGACCAACAAATATTTGGATTATAGAGAAATGAATCATATTCTCGAAGAAGATATTACCCAATTTGCCAATGGTTTTCAGTGGCATAACGAACTATCGGGAAAAGTAATAGCAGTTACAGGAGCTACGGGATTGCTTGGCTCGTGTATGGTGCGCTGTCTTTTGGCTTTGAATCGTAAGTATAACACCAAGATATATGTTTTGGCTGTTGTTAGAAATGTGCAAAAGGCGATGGAAATGTTTGGAGAAGCGAATCCACAGTTAGGTTTCTATGCTTACGATTTTTCCTCAAACAAGCTATTCTCGCCAGAGAAAAAGCCTGATTTTATCATTCATTTAGCCAGTCCAACAGCATCTAAATTTTTCGTTGAAAATCCTGTTGAAACGATGAATATCGTATATGAAGGTACGAAAACGTTACTCGAATATGCGAAAAAGAATAAAGTAGAATCATTGCTATTGGCTTCTTCTTTAGAAGTTTATGGAGTCGTTACCGATGATAGTACACCGCTTACAGAAGAGACTTTTGGTGAACTTGACCCAATGGATTCACGAAGTAGCTATCCAATGGCAAAGCGAGCAGCAGAAGCACTCTGCCATAATTATGCCATACAATATGGTGTCCCTGCAAAGGTGGCTCGTTTAGCACAAACATTTGGTGCAGGAGTTGCCAAAGACGACAAACGTGTGTTTGCACAATTTGCTCGTAATATTCTGAATAACGAGGATATTGTGATGTTTACAACAGGAGAATTAAGTCGAAGTTATTGTTATACGATGGACGCTCTTACGGCAATGTTCTGTATTCTTTTGCGTGGCAAAGACGGCGAGGCATATAATGTAGCTAACGAAACCACTTATATGTCTATCAAAAATATGGCAAAATTCCTTGTTCGTGAATTTAATTCTGCCGTGAAAGTCGTTGTTCAATTAAAAGAAAATATGGGCTATTCTCCAGTTACTCGTTTGAGATTGTCTACGCAAAAGATAGCACAATTGGGCTGGAAACCAAAGTATGGACTTTCTGAAATGTTTCATCGTCTTATCGAATCAATGAAAGAAGAATGATGAAGTTTAAAATATTACAGCGAATTAGTCAGTCTATCTTTCATGTCTATAATCGAAAAGACTTGACTTCGTGGGACATTGCACCGCAACAACATCTTCCTATTTATGGTGTTTACCATATTATGTTAGATGAAGGGTGGGAAACTTTGGCGCAAGACCAACTCAAAAGTTTAAAAGAAAGTGGATTATTGGAAGCAACTACCAAGCTATTCGTAAGTTGTATTACTCCGAATAAGGCAATGGTAGAAAAGCTTAAACAAGTCTTGAATAGCGAAAAAGTAGAGATAATTGCAAGCTCAGTCAATCCTAAAAAATATGAATATCCAGCCTTGCAATACATCAAAGAATTGAGTTTACGCGAAGATAGTCTTATCTATTATTTTCATTCTAAAGGCATTTCCTATCAGTCTTTAGAAACCCACGACCGCCTTTTCCTATCTTTTCAACGAAAAATAGAAGCATGGCGCAAGATGTTAGAATACTTTGTGTTCCATAAATGGAAAGTTGCCGTCAATGTTTTGTCTAACGGCTATGATACTTATAGCTGCTATCGATGGCCGCCTCAAAACTATACAATGTATTCTGGGAGTTTTTGGTGGGCTACGGCTGCACATATTCGCCGTTTGCCCGATTTTAATTCGGAAATTATTTCGGCTAATCGCTTTTATTCAGAGATATGGTTGTTTGAAGAAGAACACCAACAATTCTCAGCTTTTGATACAATAGCCGACTTATATTTTGTGCGCATTCCAAATTCTATTTATATGGACGGCGTTCCTCGTTTGTTTGATAAGTTGCAATTCTCTATCGTCTATAATTTGCGAAAAATCGAGAAACATATTTTTCATTATAATTATAAGAAAGTTTGCCAACAACGTTTCCAAAAATTGAAAGCAAAGATATAAAAATCGCAGTTTCATGTTAGTTGTTTGTTAATAATTTGTAAATAATACCCTTTGGTGGCTGCATCGTAACTCTACCTAATAAAAAATGAGTAATTTTGCAGACCGATTATTTCGAGGGTGAACTTAGAACCCTCAGCTTGTTGTGTGTTAATAGTGTAACTTTTGGCCGAGTCGCATGGTTAGTGAATCCAATGAGCAAGAATTAAAAACGTTTTTTAGTAGTAAAATTTAAAATTTAAAATGAACACTTTAAGTTACAAGACTATTTCCTTGAACAAGGAAACAGCCAAGAAAGAGTGGGTTGTAGTTGATGCTACCGACCAAATTGTAGGTCGTCTCTGCTCTAAAGTTGCTAAGATGCTTCGTGGCAAGTATAAGCCAACCTTTACTCCACACGTTGATTGTGGGGACAATGTAATCATTATCAACGCTGATAAGGTTAAGTTTACAGGCAAGAAAGAAACTGACAAAGTTTACACTCGCTATACTGGTTATCCAGGTGGTCAACGCTTCAATACTCCAGCAGAACTTCGTACAAAGAAGAATGGTGTAGAAAAAATGTTGCGTCATGCCGTTAAAGGTATGTTACCAAAGGGTATCCTCGGTCGTCATTTGCTCGATAACCTTTATGTAATTGAAGGAACAGAGTTAAACGGACTCGAGGCACAAAAGCCAAAGTCAATTGACATTAACCAGTATAAATAATAGGAAACATGGAAGTAATAAATACAATTGGACGCCGTAAGAGCGCCGTTGCTCGTATCTATCTTTCAGAAGGTACCGGTAAGATTACAATCAACAAGAAAGATATCACTGAATTTTTCCCATCAGCTATTTTGCAATACGTTGTAAAACAACCATTGCAGTTGTTAGGTGTTGAAGGTCAGTACGATATTAAGGTAAATCTCTATGGTGGTGGTTTCACAGGTCAGAGCCAAGCACTCCGTCTCGCTATTGCTCGCGCACTCGTTGAGATTAATCCTGAAGACAAAAAGAACTTGAAAGACCACGGATTCTTGACACGCGATAGCCGTGCCGTAGAGCGTAAGAAGCCAGGTCAGCCAAAGGCACGTGCTCACTTCCAGTTCAGCAAGCGTTAATTTATTATACATTGCGCTTGAGTTTAGTATCTAAATCGGTGAGATTCCAAATCGGGGACTACCCACTGGTTGATTCTAACGAGCCAGACGGAGCTTATTCGTCAAGAAAGAATTAAAAAGAAAGTAAACAAACAAAAAACAAAAGAAAAGATGTCAAGAACAAATTTTGACCAATTATTGCAAGCAGGTTGTCATTTCGGACACCTCCATCGTAAGTGGAATCCAGCCATGAAACCATATATCTATATGGAACGTAATGGTATCCACATCATCGATCTTCATAAAACTGTAGCAAAAATCGATGAGGCTGCTGAAGTTCTCAAAGGTATCGCTAAGAGCGGAAAGAAGATTTTGTTCGTCGCTACTAAAAAACAATCTAAGGACGTTGTTGCTGAAAAGGCTGCAGCGGTTAATATGCCATACGTAAACGAACGTTGGGCTGGTGGTATGCTTACCAACTTCCCTACCATTCGTAAGGCTATTAAGAAAATGACGAACATCGACAGATTGATGAACGATGGTACATTCTCTAACCTTTCAAAGCGCGAAATTCTCCAAATTTCACGCCAACGTGCAAAGCTTGAGAAGAACCTTGGCTCTATTGCTGACCTTACACGTCTTCCTTCTGCACTTTTCGTTATCGACGTAATGAAGGAACACATCGCTGTTAAGGAAGCCAATCGTTTGGGTATCCCTGTATTTGGTATCGTTGATACTAACTCTGACCCTAAGAACATCGATTACGTTATCCCTGCAAACGACGACGCTAAGGATTCAGTTGAGGTTATCCTCGGTGCTTGCTGCGCTGCTATTGCTGAAGGTTTGGAAGAACGTAAGGCTGAAAAGGCTGACGAAAAGGCTGCTGCTGAACAAGCTGAAGAAGCTGCTGAAGCTAAACCAAAGCGTGCTGCACGCAAGGCTGAAAAGGCAGAAGAAACTCCTGCTGCTGAATAAAGAATATTAAAAACATTATTATATGGGCATTGGCGAACGCTCGTGAGGCATAATGCGACTCGCTACGTTTACCAACGCCCACATTTTTTAATCATAAATTGAAAGGAAAACAAAATGGCTGTATCAATTGAAGATATTAAGAAACTTCGTGCCATGACTGGTGCTGGTCTTGCTGACGTAAAGAACGCACTCAATGAGGCTGAAGGTGATTTCGATAAAGCAAAAGAATTGCTCCGTGAACGTGGTTTGGCTATCGCTGCTAAGCGTTCTGACCGTGAAACTGCAAACGGTTGTGTACTCGTAAAAGCTGTTGATGGCTACGCTGCCATGGTAGCTGTTAAGTGTGAAACCGACTTCGTTGCTAACGGTAAGGACTTCATCGCAATGGTACAAGAAATTCTTGATGCTACTGTTGCTGCTAAGGCTAAGTCTATTGACGAAGTAAAGGCTTTGAAAATGGCTAACGGAGACGATGCTGCTACTGCTGTTCAACAACGTTCAGGTATCACTGGCGAAAAGATGGAAATCGATGGTTTCAACTTTATCGAAGGCGAAAACCTTTCTGTTTACGACCACATGGGCAAGCACACACTTGCTACTATCGTACAATTGAGCAACAACAACGAAGAAGCTGGACACAAAGTAGCGATGCAAGTTGCTGCTATGAAGCCAGTTGCTTTGAACGAAGCATCTGTTCCACAAGAAGTTAAGGACGAAGAATATAAGGTTGCTATCCAAAAGACTAAGGAAGAGCAAGTTGAAAAGGCTGTTGTAGCTGCAATCAAGAAGGCTGGTATCAATGCAAACCTCGTTGATAGCGAAGAACACATCGAGTCTAACATCAACAAGGGTTGGCTTACACGCGAAGATGCTGACAAGGCACTCGAAATCAAGAAAACTGTTGCTGAAGAAAAGGCTGCAAACTTAAACGAAAACATGATTGAGAACATCGCTAAGGGTCGTCTCAACAAGTTCTTCAAAGATAATTGTCTTGTAGACCAAGAATTCCAATTTGCTGATGGCGATAAAATCAATGTTGCTGATTGGTTGAAATCACAAGACAAAGACCTCGCAGTAGTTGATTACAAGCGTTTCACTCTTTCTGCTGAATAAGCAAACAGAAGAAGAAATTACTTCAAAAACAAATACAAAAGAACCGAAAAGCGCAATCTTTTCGGTTCTTTTTTTGACACTTTGTAAGGGCGTGATTCATCACGTTCCTAACATTCTAAGAATGAGGAAAGTTATAGCTATGAGGAACGTGATGAATCACGCCCCTACAAAGTAGAATTACTTGCAAAAACAACTATCTTGCATTAAAAAAAATAATATTACGTCAAATTAGGGACATTTGCTTCACGATTTTTCAAAACGCAAATTACCATAAGGAACGTAATATTACGGTAAATTAAAGACATTCGCTTCCCGATTTAAATTTGTGTTTCAAATTTATACATTTTGTATGAATTATTGAAAAAGTATATCCAAAACATAATCTCGTGTTAAATCTACTTCGTAAGCATCCAATATTAGCCGCCTTTCACACCAACAAATAACCCTTATATGTCTGGCAGCATATAAGGGTTATTTGTTATTTGAAGTTTGAAGGTAG
>QWBY01000006.1_pt1 | contig 33294 bp, 33 predicted proteins | sample 1972471 | NCBI WGS metagenome assembly QWBY01 (sample SAMN09866722, study PRJNA288562) | Human gut metagenome isolate term6_stool, whole genome shotgun sequencing... | reverse complement strand
AGTGTATGAGATGAGGTGGAGGTGTTGCGATGTTTACAACTTATAATAGAGCAAAGATATAGACCTCATCTCATACACTCGATAGACCAGATTAATAATACCAGTTATAGCAAGTATAGTATAGAGTACAATAAGTACTCTATACTATACTTTATTAGTAAATTTATAAGATTAAGATATAGACTAAGATATAGACACTATGTAGACACTTAGATAAGACTTACTAAGATATACATAAGATATATATTAGATAGACTTATAAGACTCTATAAAGACTAAATAAGACTTAATAAAATATAAGATAAGATAAACTATAAGACTTACTAGAATGACTTACTAAAGACTTACTTAGACTTATTAAGACTTAGATAAACTTAGATAAACTTAGATAAACTTACTTAGACTTACTAAATAACTCTATAACAAACTATATGAATAAGATAAGTTATAGAAAGCTATAGAAGAGCTATAAAGAGCTTATAAGACTTACTTAGATAAAAGATAAGACTTAGACTATAAAACATCAATATGACTCTCTAAATAGACCTAATAAGACATACTGACATACAAAAAATAAAACAATATAGACTTACTAAAACTTACTTAGATAAGACTAAGTAGGTAATATGTACTATTTTTATGTTTTTAATAAGTTAAATAGACTAAATATAAGGAAGATGATATGGATTATAAAATAATAGTTTATACAGATGGATCAGCTGGACCTACTATGCCTGGTAATCTAGGATCTGGTTATCATGGTTATATATACGATGCTAATGCAGAGGTTAAAAGGAGTGGAGATGTTCCTAAAGATGGATATCCATCTATCTATGGTTATGTAGGTAAAGATAATGAAGTAGAGTTTAAAGAATATGAGAAAGAGAAAATAAGAGTAGTACCTATAGGATATATAGATGGTATGTTTAGTCCTGGTAATAACTATAAAGGTTATGCTAATGATGCTGAAGTAGATGCTATAGTGTATTTCTTTAGTAACCTAGTTAAGAACTTTAATAGTGATATAGAGGTATTTAAAAATACATCTGAAATAACATTACTAGCAGATAGTTTAGTAGCATTATTAGTTATGAAAAGAGTATTACAACATTATAGTACATGGTATGATAAATGTATAGGTAAAGATGGATTTAAACAAGATAAACTAGAAGAGTGTATTAAAGAGAATTATAAGAACTTAACAGATAATGTATTTAGATATGTATCATCTGTAGCTAATATACTTATTAATACATTTGGTAAAGAGTTACCTAAATTGAACTTAGTTAAGGTTAAAGGTCATAATGGTAATATAGGTAATGAAGTAGCAGATAGTTGGGCTGTATGTGCTAGAAAGTATCATACTATGGTAGATACATCTGTATTGATAACAGATAGATATTGGAAACCTACTATAGATAAACATCCATTACTAAGATATAAAGAATTATTCTTTATGTTAAATAGTAAAGATGTAGGATATCTAACTATAATGAATTATTCATCAGCATTTACAGTAGGACAAAGAACAGCTGATGTTATATATGGTGTTGTAAGTATAGCAGAAGATCCTGTTATAGATCTTATAAGAGAGTTGAATAATATCTATAATGCAAGATATACAAATGATCCTATACTACTATATGCTATGGATCTTAATGAAATATATAAACCAGAGAATGTTGTAAATATACGTAACTTTAAAGATAAGATATTTACTATGGATAATAAAGGTAACATAAGACTTAATGATGAAATAAATGTTATTTATCCTATAAAACCATCTGGGTTAGCTAAACAAGTATATGATACAACAATGAGTTTTAGTGTAATATTAGAAGACTTTAAGTTATATCTAAAAGATAATAAAAAACCAGATCATACTTTAGATTGGTTAGATATAACAGATAAAGTATATAAAGTAAAAGGTAAGAAGTTAGAATGTATATTACCTAATGGTAATAAAGATATAACTTTAAAAGATGTAAATGTATTAAAACATAAGTTTGATCTTAAGTTATATCATAACATAGATATAATCGATAGAAACCATTTGAAAGCATTAGATAAATACAAAGATACAAAAGTATATGTTGTATTTAAACCAAATGGAAATAGATGTATAAAATACTATACAATTATAACTGTAGATAGTAAAAATATCTATGGTATATGGCAGAATATGTTTAGTAGTAGGATATATTTGTAAAAAAAATAACAGGAGTAGATATAAGTGTCTACTCCTGTTATATATTTATATTTCATAGTCCTCTTCTTCTATTAGATCAAATAGAACTAGAAAATCTCTAGCTCCTGATTTGATCCAATATCTATTTTCAGACTTATGACAAGTTCCATTTAAGAAACTCATCATCTTCTCGTAAAGAGGGCTATCTTTAGAGACCTGTGTGAGAGCTTCTACTTCAGCTCTCATTTCAGATCTTAACTTACGGTATAACTTCTTACCAAAAAAGTTATACCATTTAGCCTGGATCTTAACGATGTCTTTATTAAGCTCCATAGCCTCTAACTCTTCCCATTCTAGAGTAGGAAGAGTGAAAGTGAAGTGGTCTGTTTGCCACTTTCTTTCATCATCCCTATATGTATCTGTACGAGAAGAGGTTTTCATGTACGTATGTTTATAATACACACGTACATTTCTATTTTTGATTGTAGAGGCTTCTCTAATAACTCTACGATCAAACTTAATTCTTTGGTCTTTAAGAAACTCTTTTAAGACATTATCAATGTCTTTAACATCGCATTCTGTTAAAAGAGTTTCAACTCCTTTAATGTCAAGACCTAAATGAGGTTCTTTACAGAACCTTTCGATACTTTGACTACTATAACCTTCCTTTTCATAGTAGTCTTTTACTTGCCAATCAACTGGCAATTCTATTGCATTGTTGTTATAATACTCGCAGTATGTCATGACGATAGTCCAATAGGTAAGACTATCGAAATGATAATCCTCCCAATGGACTTTATTAAACTTAGGGTAAAATCTGTCCCCTATATCGCTAGTATTGGTACCTAGTTCTAGACAGTCTGTAGTAACTGCTTTGATTTTATTTTGAAGTTGAGCTTGATACTCTGTATCTTCGATCAACTCCTTATAAGATTCATAGTCTGAGTCTAACAAAGACTCTAATATGAATCCAACTATTTCATATCTTTTATTGTCGAATGAAAGATATTCGACTAATTTTTTTATATTTTTGATATCCATTTTATCCTCCTTAAGGTTATGGATTGAAAGCACTATAAGTGCAACTGCTACAGACGACAGGATAATAGTTATAATCATCCTGTTTGGCTCTATCCTATTACATTAATGTTCTACTAAAGCATTAATATAATTTGACTCTTTTATTATTTTACCTAATGTATATAATGAACATTATTAAATGTTCCTTGTACATTAAGTACTGCATAATAAAGTTCGTTATATAAGCTGTTATTCTCATTAGGGTATTTACCATAATGTTTATAATAGCTTATTACTCTATTTATGCATTCATGAAGTTCTTCTTTAAATCCTGATATTATCATACCAGTATTTCGTTTAATTATATTAGTTAAACGATTATACCAGTTAATACCAGTATAAAGAAGTTCACTAGTTGTAGGTAGATTGTTGTCGAACAAATCATTGTTTCTAGCAACTAGATCAACTTCATGATTATATGTATAATGATTAAACATATAAGTTCCTTTCCTCTATACTACATTTAGTAGCTATAGTATAGAAAGGTATTAGAAGTAAGATAGATTTTGTATATTGTTTCTATCTTATTTCTATATAAATTATATGTGATTCATTTTCAATCACTTTGGATTTAATTTAATGGTAAATATAACACAGTAGTTAGATATAAAGTCTAACTACTGTGTTATTTTATTTTATCCTATATCTATAATGATATACATTAAGGAGGTATTTATGTTTATAGACGAAACATCAGGAGTGTTGTATTTTAATAGAAATGAGTTAATGAACTTGGTTATACCTAAAGGAGTAACATATGACAATGGAGATTCTTTCTACGGTAAAATGAGGTATCAGGCTGTAGCTAATAATAAAATAAATATAAAGAAAGCTATGTATAATACAAGACATAATATTATAGCTTATAAAACTGATAAACCTAGATTTACTAAAAAGTTAGTATTACATTTTAATATAGAAGATAGTATTAAGTTTATAAATAATGAGATAAGAGAATATGAAGATAATACTAATTCTAAATGTAAGATGTTAGGTAGTAAGAGTTTAGCTAAACGTATAGAAGATTATAAAATAATAAGAGATACATTATTAACATTATGGAGGGATTAAGATGATAGTTAAGGATAATAAATTATATCTTACTGTAAAAGATATAAAGGATATTAGTAATAAATTATATCCTAGAAGTGATACACATGTAACAATGTATTATAGACATCTACTTAAGTATGCTAAAAGGTATAGATTTAAATATATAGTTACGTATGGTAATAGAATAGATAATAATAAACCATTCAGAATGAATAGAAGTCTAATACATTTTGAAGTTAATGAAATAATTAATCTATTTAGTACATATGGTAGTAGAACAACTGCAGAATACTTATCACGTACAATTAATGTTATACATAAACTAAAAGATACGTATAAAGAGTTTATAAAAGAGTAAGAGTAGTACTAGGTTTTCTAGTACTACTCTTACTTAAAGTTTCTATATTCTATTTTAATATTACTATGTATCTTACTCTTATCTAAATCTTTTACTTCATCTTCTAAATTACCTATAGTAGGTCCTATGTGTTGATATTTCTGTAAGTAGTAAGTATTCTTATATCCTATGGATTCTAATACTTCTATCATACTATTAATATCATCTTCATTAAGTAATGATGTATGTACAGTTGTTCTTACTTCAAATGGTTTATCTATAGATATTAGATATTTAATAGTTTCTATAATTTTATCATATAGATTACTATTAGTTATATCTTTATATTTATCTTTAGTAGATTTAAAATCTATAGCTAAGTAATCTATCTTATCTATAGATGCTTTTAATACATCTAAGTTACTTCCATTTGAATCTACTTTAATAGAGTAACCTAAATCATATGCATAGTCTAATAACTCTTTAAAATGTATATTTAGAGTAGACTCTCCACCTGATAATACAATACCATCTAAGATACCCTTTCTATCGCTTAGAAAGTCCTTAATATCATCAACAGATGTTGTACCTTGATCTAACACTGCTTTAACATTATAACAGTATTTACAACGCATATTACATCCTGAGAACCATATAACACATGCTATCTTACCAGGATAATCTACCATAGTAAATGGTGTAAATGAACTTATAGTTTTCATATAGACAACCTTTCTACATTGATAAAAATAGTAGAGTACTATCTATGTACTCTACTAGTAAATATTACTTACATTTTGATCCACAATTGAAATATACTCTCTCGTTAAACTCACCTTTTTTACCAGTGTTAAAACACTCTTTACATCTTTGGTAACCCATAACTCTTGTATACTCTTCTACCCTAGTTCTCTCTGAACTATATTTTTTAAGTAATTCTTGTTTAGACATTATTTTACTCCTTAAATATTTATTATGGACTTAAGTTTATAGTCATTGTCCTACTGGACTATAACTATATTATCTTAGATTAACTCATCTTTATGTTTATCTAATATCTCTTTATCACACTCTGGACAAAATCCATCATTATCATATTCTACTAATCCATGTTTAGGACATATTCTATTAGTAGGTGTTAATGTTATATATGGTAATGTATAGTTAGTTAATATCTTCTTAACTAATAACTTAGCACTATCTTTATTAGGTAGATAGTTATCCATATAGACATGTAGAACAGTACCACCTGTATATTGGCATTGTAATTTATCTTGTAGATCTAATGCCTTAAATACGTCATCTGTATAATTAACAGGTAATTGAGTACTATTAGTAAAATATGGTTGTTGTGTAGTACCAGCTGTTATAATATCAGGATATTTCTTTAAAGATTCCTTAGCAAACCTATGAGTAGCTCCTTCGGCCGGAGACGCCTCGCAGTTATATAAATTCCCTGTTTCTTCTTGAAATGCTTTAATTTTCTCTCTTATATGTTCTGTTATATCATAAGCTAACTGTTGACCATATTCAGTACCTATATCTTCTTTATCGTTAGTAAAATTTCTTATTAATTCATTACATCCATTTATACCTATGATACTAAAGTGATGATTAAAGTTAGGTAGATATCTTTTAGTATAAGGATATAATCCTCTTTCATACCACTCAGTAACTGCTTTTCTTCTTCTCTCTGATATATCTTTACATTCTTCTAATATCTCATCAAGATGTTTAAATAGAGCTTCTCTATCACCTTTATGTAAATATCCTAATATAGCTAAGTTAATAGTAGTATTACTTACACCACCTGTCATCTCTGCAGATCCAAATAACCCGCCACCTCTTTTAAGTAGTTCTCGTAAGTCTAGCATAAGCCTACAGTTATGAGTAAATATTCCATTAGCTAACATAAAGGTTTTATCTTCACCTTCTTGTATTTCTACACAATATAATTCATCTTTATATTCTATTTCTTCTATAGATATGATTTTAATATACTCTATGTGATCTGTCTTAGTAAATGTTCTAGCTTTATTAATAGGTAATAACATACCTACATCTAGTTCATCAGCATGTAATGATATTTCTTTACCATCTATAAGAACTGGTTGTAAATGATTAATACCCATATCTATATATTCATCATTTTCTACTGTTACTCTAAGTACTTTAGTATTAGGCATTTCTACTGGTTTACATATTTTCCATCCAGACCTAGTATATACTTTATAGATAACGTCATCATTATTTACCATATCTCCAATTCTTATAAGATAACTACTTGATGATAATCCGTTCTTACTAACATCATCGCTTTCTATCTTAGCATAAATTTGAGTATCTTTCGTTAATGGACACATAGATCGAATATGACCTGGTTTATAAGCTTTTTCATTAGGTACTAGATTACCATTCTCATCTTTTATATATTGGCTACCTATAAAGTTTTGGAAATAAGAAGAACCTCTTAAAGCAGCATTCTCGAATATAGCATCTGATACTTCACTATCCCATTTGAACTCTTCTGTTATATTAATAGTAGGTATAGGGAATGTAAACGGTCTACCTTTAGCGTCACCTTCTGTCATAACTTTATAATAAGCTATAACTATACGTTCCATCTCTGGCAAGAAATCTTTATAAGTCATATCTGTAAGTTTATTTCTACCACGTTCTTGAGCTAACCTAGTCAACTTTTCATAATCATGATGATCTGGTGTTATATCGCTAAAGATATGATGTTGTTCTCTAGTAGGTATCTGTTCTTTTAAATCTTCAGGTACTGTTATATCTAATGTTATGTTAGAAAACGGAGAGTTACCAGTGATAAAAACATTACCTTCATCAGTTTGACATATAAATGTACCAGTAGATGTTGTAGGGCACCATACTTGGTTATAATCACATTTTACTTCTTCTTTACTTATTACCTCTTCATAGTCTAGAATATTATCTTTGTATGTAGGTATATAATATCTATCTGTAGATGATGTAGGTTCTTTTATATCAATTTTATTAGACTCTATAAGTTGATAATTACCTTCCTCAGTATGTTTTATAATAACTCTGTGTTGATTGGTAACATCAAAATGAAACCCTTTATTATCTACAGTAGAATCTTTTATAGTATACCTATGCATAACTTTTGGTTTATCAAATAGATTTACCTTTTGAATAGTATCTGTCTTTATAGTATTTGTATCGATGTCAAATACATAAATCTTATCTCCTACTTTAAGATCTTTATGGCTAACCCATTTACCATCTGCTTTTAAACATTTATAAGTATCAGGTACACATTGGCTCCACCTTGATGGTACATTTAGATTATAAACAAAACTTCTTATGGCTTTATAAAGATCTTCATTTGTTAATTGGTCTCTAAATAGATAAGGTGCTAAATATGTATCAAAACTACTGAACGCCTGAGCTCCAGCCCATTCACTTTGTAAAATTCCTATAAAGTTAGCCATCTGTAATACAGCTTCTCTAAGATGTTTAGGAGCTTTTGATTCAGCTCTACCCCTTACACCATTAAATCCTTCGTCTAGTAATGCTCTTAAAGACCAACCTGCACAGTTTTTTACAATTACGCTACTGTCTAACATAAAGTTATGGTATCTGTCAACAGTTAAACAATAAACATCCTCTTTGTAGTCTAATGTCTTAACATCTTTAACATAAATGTCTACCAAGTCTGATTCATCATCTACAAATTTATAGCATGTTTTTAGAACATCATTTGGTCGTAAATATTGAGCTTGTTTATACATACCATCAAGAAGCATAAACTCATGATCAGGTGTACATATTTCAGATTTACCATTACTTAGCATAACTTCTACTAAATCAGCATCTTTCTTTATTAATCTAGGTGCTCTAGCTATACCTTTTTCAAATAGACCATACCTATTAACAGAAACAACTTCAAATGGTTTATTCTTTTTGTCCCATTCTTTTGTTAATTCTAAAAATGTTTTAGAAGTACCATCGTATAGTTTAATTTTAGTACTACCTATGAAACAATAAGGTGATAAACAATCTAGATCATGTACGTGTATGAATCCTTCTCTATGTAATAATCCTTGTTTCTTAGTAAGAACTTTATCTAACCAATAATTAGCTATAACTTTACCAGCTGTGTTATTTATTAATCCTCCATGACTATAAGAGGTGTTAGAGTTAGCATGTATTCTCCAATCTGTCTTACCAATGTACTCGTCTATAGTTTCGTTACAATCTATAAATGTAGCATTCTCTTTATCACTGTTAGATATATCTCTTTGTAACTTATGTATTTGTCTATATTGTATAAAAGACTTTAATACTTTATAAGTACCCATATCATAAAGTACCTCTTCTATAGTATCTTGTATATCTTCAATATTGATTTTATCACCATGTAGTTTTTCTAATACCTTATTAAGTATGTTAGGGTTATGTAATTGACCTACTGAGGTGTATGCTTTTTTAATAGCATCGTCTATCTTAAACGATAAGAATGGTTCTTCTCTACCATCTCTTTTAACCACTATTTCTGGCATAATGAATGTCTCCTTATCTTATTATTATTTTAATATTTTAAATATCCAAATCGGATCATAAATCAGACTTAGATATTTAAAATTTTTATACCCTATGAGGAAAGAAAAAAATAAAGATCGATGTTAGTAGTATATACTTAAACCTATTTTTTTAAACCTATTTTTACTACTAACATGTGATACATTAGATACTATTAATAATATCTAATGTTAGGACTTACATAACTAAATATACAATTCTTTATTTTATTAATAAGATTATCTAATTGATTATTATTACGAAGATAATTATTAATTGAGTTTTCTAAATCGTTAATGATTATTTTAGGTGCATTAACGAATTTTAGATTATTAATAGTAGCGTTACCAAATTGGATAACGTTATCTCTATTAATTTTCATTTTTATTCCTTTCTGTTAGTTATAAATAGGTATAACTAACGGATTGGTTTATAAATATTTTTATAAGTATATGAATTAATATTTATAACAAAAATAAATTAGATAGTTTAATGTCTTATCTAGGACAAAATAAGATACAGTAGGAATATTATTTCCTACTGTATCTTTAATTTATTTCTGTATATATAACATAACTAAATATTGTTTTATTATTCTCTTTATCTGGGAATACATCAAGAGTATCGATCATATTTTCAGATAGAGCTTCTTTAGAAGTTATAATACTCTTTAGAGATCCTATTATATTTGCTACCTTATTTGTTATGTCCCTGAATTGATTCCTATCTTTTAGAAACATAGATTCTTGTTGTACATATTTCATATACGAGAGATCTATAACTTTCATACCGTTTTTACTACCTAGCATAACATCTGATATGTAATACATACTAAAAGGAGTAAATAAGTTATCTTTATCTAATACTCCAGATTTTACAAAGTCTGCTATTAAAGGCATAGGTACTTCAACACTATTATCTAATACATTATCGAATAATGCATTCATTGGTACCTTAAACTCATTAGGGAATGCTATATCAAAATAGAATACCTTATCGTTATTAGTATAGAATATTAATTTAATAACACCCATACTGAATACTATACTTCCATCATCTTCATAACTAATTTTAAATTTATTACTAAATCCACTATTAAGATCTACTAAGTAAGGTAAATCTTTATGTAATTTTAGATAGATTTGTTTAGCTAATGGATGCTTAATAGTATCTGCAATAGAAGTAACTTCTCCTTCTTTATCATCCGATGTTATACCTTGAAGATACTTAAGCATCTTACTAAAATCTATTTTAGGCCATTCCATATAATAAAAGTTACCTTTACCGTCTTTAGAAAAAGCTTCTGAAAAATGATTTAATATATCTTTTTTATTTTCATCCTTTTCATTAGCTGTAACTTCAACATTAATTTTTATATCACTAGAGTCATAACCATTCTTTATTAACTCGTCTAAGATATCTCTTAAACACTTAAGATCAATTTGTTTCATTTTTTACTCCTTTAATAAATACTTACTGGATGAACAACCAGTTCTCTTAAAGAGAAAGTTAACTATATTATAAATAGCAACTAATATTACTTCTATATAAATAATATACGATTGTAATAGAATGACTTTTAAATAAAAATAAAGTAGTGTAGGATTTCTCCTACACTACCTCTTTATCTCTTAAGACTGTCTACATTAGTAGACAGTCTTCTTATCAGCCATGGTGTCAATAGGACTTCTCCTACTTTAAACATTACACCGATGATTAATAAGTATTTCCAATCCTCTACAAATGTATTATAGAGGACGACAACTAATGAAGTTAGGAAGTATATTCCACCTCCTAACTTCTGTCTTAACCTTTGCATAACTTTAATGACAGAGGGTTTCCTTCTTACCATTAAGTTATACAGATTCATATTCGCAGACATGCCTGTAATACCATACAAGCAGTCTACAAATATACTTATGTATATTAACCATGCACCTATGTGCATGTTACCTATAGATATATACACTATACCTATAAGTGCTAATATAGTATAACTAACCATAACAATATAGTTATACCAAAACTCTTTTACTAGAGAGATTTTTAATCTCTCTATTAGTTTATTCCAGTAATAACTAAGAAAGTTATTACTGTTACACATCAACTGGGATATACTCAAATAGAGTACCCCAATTTCTAAATTAACAGCTTTAGTTAAAAATACAGCTGTTAATATACAATATATATCTTCTAGTACTCCAACTAGAAGATATTTTTTATAGAATCTTAGCATCATACCCCCTTATAAGGTAATTCGAACTAAGTAATGTACTTAATTCTATATAAACAATATAATATTGAAATTATTTCACTTTGTGTTTTGAATTAAATATATAAAAATAAAGTAACTTTTAAATAAAGAGAATAACCTAGAGTATTCGGCTCTAGGTTATTCTGTAGTTTCATCTTAACTCCTTTACTTGTTTTATTATATACGGAGTTAATATTATATGTATAATATAGAACATAATTCCAACATATAATATATATGTCCAGTCATCTGTAACTAGATTATAGATAACAACAATCAAACCAGCTAAGAAGCATATACCTCCGCCTATTTCACAGTCCATTAACTGCATATGTTGTAATCTTTTTGGCTTATTACCAATGACTAGAATATTATAGTTCATTATTAACGAACCACCTACAATACTTAGTATTGTATGTAACAAGCAACTTACATAGATAAACCATGCACCTAGTTGATTATTACTATTTAATATTAAGTATATACCAGCCATATTACAAATCATATGTAATATGGTTAGTCCATAGACAACATAAAATTGTGTAATAATAGATATATTATGTTGTCTTACATATCTATTTATCTTTCCTTTAACAAAGCTTGTACTTTGTTGTAAGAACTTATTAAGAGATAACCAGAATACAGCTATCTCCATGTTCACTACTTTAACTAGATAAACACTAGTTAAGATAATGAATAATGTATACATAATATTTATATAAACATTATTTCTATATATTTTTAAATTATTCATTTTTAATCCTTTATTTTAATTTCGAATTAACTTAGTAGAAGGTTTAATTCTAGTTAAACAATATTAGATTAAAAATATTTCACTTTGGATCCTTAGATTAAAATATATAAAAAGATAAAATAACTACACTAGATACCTTTATAGTACCTAGTGTAGTTTTAATATTAAATTAAAGATTTATAAAGCTCTTCAAATGCTTGTCCAGATTTAAACTCTGGTTTACTAAAATTGATTCTTCTATCAATTGTATCTAAACGATTATTATCTATAGAAACTAATATCTCTCTAACAGTTGTTATACAATATTGATAATCTTCATAATCTTGTTCTGTTCCATTAAATTCTGGACAATATACACAAAATGATCCAAATATAGATATAGTATCTTTATATACTCTAAATAATACAAGTATCATTTTAAGTTGTAATAGACTAACATATTTATCTTTATTAGTAATAGCTTGTCTTATAGCTCTATATAGATTACCTACTAACTTAGCATGTTTATTTGGTTCACTAGCATATAATCCTTCTTTTATACCAGTATCTAATTCTTTAAATGCTTCTATAATAGTTTTATAACTAACATGTGCTTCTTTAGATATTTTCTCTATTTTACCAGTATCTGATATAGTAGAGTTAGCTAATATTTTCTCTACAACATCATAACTCTTATCAGGATCTTTAGTTTTAGACTCAGCATATTTATCTTGTGCTTTAGTCTCTTTAATATCTTCTTTAACTTCTTTCTTAGTAGTCTCTTTAACTTTAGGTTGTTCTTTAACTACTTTTGCTTTAGTAGTTTCTTTAGTAGTTTTTGTTTCTACTTCTTCTACTACTTCTTCTTTATCGATGTTTTTAGCCATCATTCTCTCCTTAATATAGTTATATTAAAATTCATCCAATGATCCAATAAGATCATCTGTTTTAGGTTTTTCTTCCTCTTTAGGTTTAATAGCACCAACTGATTTTAGATACTTTTGCATAGTAGGTACAAAGTCATCATTATTAACATTAAATGTACTTATAGCAGCATCTTTAGCAATCTTTAAAGGAAACCATGTAAATCCTGCTGTTTCTATCTTAAAAGATTTACTAAATCCATTAGATCCACAATCTGTATATAGTAACATAAAAGATACAGGAGTCTTACACTCTGGTCCTAATAATACTTGTACTGTTCTAGCATTAAGACATCTTACTATATCTTTTTGTTCTAAGAATTTCTTATGGTAATTAGCTGCTAATTCATATGCTAATCTAGTAGTCTTTTCAGATTCAACTTGAAATCCATTATTATCATCTTTAGCTTTTGACCATAGTTTATAAACTTTAATCCTAGCACCTGGTATCTCTCTTATAGCTTTATCTACAGCAGATCTATTATCAGCTGTTGATCTATATACATATCCTAAGTTAAATAGAAAACTACACATCTGTTTCAATAGTTTCATTTTCTCATCTGTAATATTACCATTATCAAATACAGCAAATGATTTACTATCTGTATTATCAAATGTTATACTATCCATATTCTTAGGTCTTATTGTTAAATCCTTAAATAAACTTACTCTATCACCTTTATTACCATTATTGTTAGTATTTGTAATAACAGGTTTATTACTACCACTATCTAACATATTATCTAAATCTATATCAAAATCGTCCATATTGATTTTCCTTTCATTATTAGTATTTTATTATATATTTATCGTCTCCATATAGTTTTCCTCTAGTAGACCAATTGATAAATCTAACATCTTGTTTAACACCAGCTATACCAGTTATATCTAATTTATATCTATCTGTTGTTCTACCACCTATCATAGCAGATGCTATAAGATAAGATGGATTTATACCATCTAAGTTTCGACCAAAACCAGTTATAGGTATATGTATAATATTTTCAGGATTATAATCATTAGTATAACATATATAACCACTTAAGAATCCATTCTCAATTGTTTCACTATACTGCACATATTTGTATATTATTTTATAATTAAGATATAAATTTATATCTGCTGTATTATATAGTTCATTAGTCTCTACTTTACGTATTAATATTTTAGGATATTCTGGAGATATACCAACACTTATATTCTGTCCACTCTTATTCTTATACTTTCTAAACAGTACATCTTTACCAACTAGTATAGGTATGTCTTTACCCATATATGGTATAAATTTAATTCTACCATACCATACACGTATTAAATCTAAGAACTCATTACTTTCAGCTGTATGATCATTATTCTTATTATAAAATATAACAGGTAAGTATATTTTATTCTTAGCATATAGATAAAATGTTGAAATTGGTTTATTACCTAATACACCAGGATAGAAATCTCTTATATCATATTTAGTTATAACTGGATCATATGCGAATATATTTAACTGTTTAGGTAATGTTACATATGTTATATCGCTATTAAGTGTTATTACATCTAAATCTTTATTTATATAAGATGTTTCAAATGGTATACGATAAAATAGATTAAAATTCTTATCTATTAGATCGTAATACTCATCACTATCTATATTAGGATTACCTACTATCTGTCTAAGATAAGTAAGTACATTATGTCCTTTTATTTTTTCATTATCATTGTCTATAAGGATTAACATATTTGCATATACTAAAACAGTATATTCATTAAGATCTTTATTGTTTATATTATCACAAGTACGCATGTTACTCCTTTATTAATTAATCATACTTATTGGATCTGCCTTTATTAAATGTCTTACAGACGTATGCATCTTCTTTAACTTACTATCCATAAGTGTATCTGTTAGATCTGATATAAGTACTGTTACACCAGAGTTATAACTGGATAATATTTCTCCAACACAATGAGAACAAAATGTATTATTCTGTAATTTACAATATAATGGAGAACGTAATTGTATAGTTTTACCTATATATTTTTTACCATCCTCAACTTTAATCTCTTTATTACCTTCTTTTATATATCTACCTACTAATGCATCTGCGTTATCTTTATGTACATACATATCTTTATATATCTTAGATCCACAGTCTGTTTTTTCTATAACTATACCATTAGTAGCTCTAAGTAACATTTTACTTATATAACCACTATTCTGTGTTTCAGCACCTCTAGAGAATGATCCAGATCTAGATGAGTTAAATAACACAGCTATATCTTCTTTATCATCCGAGAATCCTTCATCTAGAGATTTAGATATAAACTTAGAGTTTCCATCTTCGTTAAATCCTGCATCTGTACCAAATGCTAAATACATTTTAGATCTAGCATTATCTGTTATACCACCAGATGTAAGTATACCATAAGTAGGATCATCTTTTAAATATTCAGCATCATATGCTTTTAGTAAATCCTGAAACTCTATAACATGTATTCCTTCTTCTACCCATCTTTTACCATACTTTTTATCAAACTCTTTATATAGTTTCTCTTTATACTCTTTTATACCAGTAGGAGCTGTCATAGTCTTAGGTGTAGCTGCTATAGTAGTTATTTTACTTAATCCTTGTAACATAGAAGAACAATCTACAAATTTTAAGAACTGAGCTACAGTTACTTTATCTGTTTGTAAAGCTCTAGCTACTGTCTTTTCTATATTACCTACACTGTAATTATCTTCTATGTATGGTATTGCTCCATTAAATGGAAATTGTATAAGTACATAGTTTATTATAGCTTTACCAAATGTAGTTTCTACTTTATCTGCTATACAAGACATATTAGCTTTAAATAGTGTTAATGGTTCTGAACTTACTATTAATGGTTCTTTAGCTGTTCTACCTATAACCTCTTCTAAGTTACCATTCATCTTTACAAAGTATCTATCATTCTTTACTTCGTAGTAATCATTACTATTTTGTAATGGTATAGTCATAGTTGTAAAGTAGAACTTAAGTGTTGTTAGATATTCTTGTTCTATAGCATATCTAAAATATTCATCTACTCTTACCATATTAAATCCTTATTTCTTTTATATAATCTGTTACTAATGGTACTATATAAGTCATAGCTTGATTATACTCTATATTATCAAATGCTTTAAAGTTTATATTCTTAACTAATGACTCTTCATCTCGTATAGGTTTATCTTTAGATATAAAGTTAGTAGCAAATATTTCCATAGCTACTAGTTTATAATTATCACCCCATCTATTAATAAAATCATATAGTTTATCTAACATACTATCAAATGTTAAATCTTTATATCCATAGTATAACATATCTCTTACTATATATGTACTATTAAATACATTATCATTCTCTAGTAATGGTTGTATCTTAACTATATCATCATTATTAACTTCGTCTATACCTCTATGTATTTTAGATCTACAATATATAGACATACTATCAAACCACATATCATCTACTTGTTTTACTCTTTCAAATAGATAGGAAGATGATATATCTATATAACTAGATATAAGCTCTACAAATCTTTCTATATTATCTATAACATTATTCTCTATTATATTTAATAACTCTTCTGTAGCTGGTATATCTAAAGATTGTATAACTAATAAACTATGTAGTATATTACCTAAGTCGTATAATGAAAGTTCTTTTGTATCTAATTCTATATAGTATAATGTAAGATAGTAATCTATAGAACGTTTAAGATATACTTCTATACCACTAACAGCATTTTCAGTTGTAGGTGAATCGTATATAATATCTAATAATCTTTGTTCCATTTTTTCTAAGAATATTTTATTATGGTTATGATATATCTTATTAAGTCCATCTAGATCTTGGAATATATTAAGTATTTTTATAGTATTGTCTTTATATGTATCTTCTAGGAATTCCATCAATTCTATAGATGGAGTATAAGTTAATTCCAGCATGTCAAACTCCTTAATTCTCTGTGAACCATATACGGTCAACTAAAATTTACTATATAGTATAATATATAGAAGGGTAGATGTACATAAGTACACCTACTCCTTCCTTACTGAAAAGTATGATAGTGGTAAATAATCGAATATACAAAATTGTCCTAAGAATGCTTTCATGGTAGATATAGTAGCCATAGTAACTTCATCTTTTCTCATAACTCCTTTAAGTAGTAATGGTCCAAATACTGATATCTCTTTTATAGAACTATTTATAGGTTTATCACTAACTCCTATATGAGATATATTATTCTCTATCCATTCAGCTGCTTGATAGAATATCATCATATTGACATATTCACTAGCCCATTTAAATGTTATATCTTTAATAGGCATATTTATAAATACTACATTAGTACTAGGAAACATCTTATTAAGTATAGCTTGTATAAGATTATTCTCTTCTTCTGTTAATGTATATGGATATAAGTTAACATATAGTTTAGTATCTAAATTATCTTTAGCTACACTAAGAGCATCTGAAAAATAATCTACTATAACAGTATTAACATAAGTAGGTTCAGCATTATTAAGAACAGATTTAGTTCTACGTTCATAATAGTAATTAAATATAATACTACTTAATGTTCCAAAGTTATCTCTTACTCTTACTAAATAATCTTTCATATCTATATCGTATTTGCCTAACTCTGTCAATGCTCCTAACATAACAATTCTTGTATCAAATAGACTATCTATATCTGTATATGCTGTTATACATTTATCTGTTTTATTCATAGTTATTTACTACCTTTCAAATTCATATCCATATTCTTCATACTCTTTTCTTGTATATCTATTTCTTCTTTAAAATATTGTTTACCAATTTCGTACATAGCTCTATTTCTATTATATGGTAAATTCATCCACTCTATAAATGTAATACCAAAATATTTTAGTATATTAGAATCTCTATACTCTCTTAAATAATCGTAGTATTTATCATAACCTATAGAACTATCTTCTGCTCTATAGGCAACTACTGAATAAATAGCACTTGATTGTGTCTCTTTAGATTTACTAGTATAGTCCATAAATATTTTATCTAACATCTGTCTAGCTTCAAGACTATTAAATATTCTGGTCTTATCATTTTTAACATACTCTATCTGTTGCAACCATGCTTCTTCTAGAGTATGTCTTACTTCTACTTTAAACATAGATTCAAATGTAAAGAAATCTTCTGGATATCCTTTTTCATTATTTATTCCGCTGTCGTTAATGTAGCTATGTACAGAGCGTTTAAGTCGAAAAAAAGTGTTGTTAACTCAATAGGTATAAAGTAATCTAATCTAGTTGTTACAGATAGTTTCTGATCTGTTTCACAATCTGGACAAGTATAAGATGGTAATGCTACTATAGCTACACTACTTGTTTCTATATATTTTAATATAGCATCTATAGCATTAATTAGATCCTTATTAGCTTTACCAGATGGTTCTCTATTTACTAGTGCTTTAAGTAAAGTTTCTCTATCTGTTATAGATCCTTCTCCTATACGTATACTATCTACATAAGCTATATAACTTGTTAACTGTTGTAGAGATTTAACAGTAGCTACTATATTGTTTCTCTCTTCATTAGTTTTGTCTTTAGTTATACTATTATTAATAGCTGTAGTTATTTCTGTAAACCATATTTCACCATCATCTAGATATTGTCTTAATGTAGGTATACGGAATAAGTAATCTGTTTCTATACCACCTGTTATAGTTTCTAATGCATGTGATTTAAGACCATTACTATATTTAAGTATCTCTTCTTGATACCATTTAACATTCTCTTTAGTAATACGTTTACTACTAAATGTAGATACTTGTTTTATCATAACTTTAGTTAATCTACTTATATCTACCCATAGTAATTTAGAAGGATCTATTTTACCAGTTACAGTAAAGTTACATCTAGGTTTACCATCTATTACTTTACTAGTTTCTGAACATACAGTAGTTATATCTAAACCATTTGTATATATAGCTGTAATTAAACTTAAATATATAAGTTGTAAATCTAATACTGATATATACTTTAATAGATCATCTTCTTGTAAGTTAATATCTAATGTAGTACTCTCTATATGTTCCATTAACATATCTATAAAGTACTTATTGTAGATGAAATGATCATTACTTAAAGCTAATCCCATAGACTCTCTACCTACATCTATCATCTCTTTTGTAAGTTTAGTATCTAATTCTACTAGTTCAGCTGTAGTAAATGGAGTTACAACTATTCTAAATCCACTATGCCATAGTGGTATATTAACTGTCTCACCTTTACCCATAAGAGACATAAACTGTTTAAGTAATAGTCCTTGACTAGCTCTAGATGTATCTATATCAGTAGCTTTAAGTGTACGTATGTTAACTTGTTTACTATCACTATTTAATAAACTATTAACAAACTTACTGTCTTTATTATTAATTCTATCTTTATAGGTATCTTTACTAGATGATGGTAGATATGTTAATCCATAATTCATAACAGATACGGTATCTTGAAACTCATTATCGAATTTATCTTTTTCTTCATCTGGTAATTTATCTATTTCATCGCTTATCTCTCTAACTTGTTCAAATGTTTTACCAGGTAATAACATATTAGGGGCTTTTAAGTTTCTAAGATTCTCTAAAGCTTTATCAGAAGGAATACCTTCTGGTTTCTTCATATTAGGATCTACTTTAGTATACTTAGAACTACCAGTTTCTTCATTTTCTACACTATCAACAACTTCTTCTTTAACTTCTTCCTTAACATCTTTAGTTGTTTTCTTAGGTTCAGTAGCCTTAGTTGTCTTCTTTACTTCCGCCATTATCATCCTCCTTTATTCTATATTGATCAGTTTCCTCTTTAAGATCTTTTAAGTATTTGTCATCAAGATTAAATTTAGATTTAATATTCTCTATTTCTTCTTTAATCTTATTATCACTTTCAAACTGAGCAGCTAACTCTAACATAATCTTAGCTGGCATAGTTTCTAGTAACTCTATTTCTCCCATGTATTGATCTATAAGAGTTAGTATTTTAGTCATATCATCGTCACTGTCTTTGCAGTAACCTGTACGCATGATATAGCTACCATCTTCTCTTACTTTAGGATTACCATCTTTATCTTCTACTGCATGTAGTCTTATAAGTCTATTTATTTGTACTAAATGTTCTTCTAATAATTTAAAATAACCACCGTATATTTCTTTACATACAGGATCTTTTAATTTCTCTGGATATTTCTCACCTAGTGATTTACCATAATTAACATAATTGTTTATAAGTCCTATAGCATCTCTACTTAAGTCGGATAGTGTCTCCCATTTTAATGCTTTAGCCTTATTACGTATTAATTCTTTTTTAGCTAATGCTAATTTACGTTTAGCTTTCTTCTTACTAATTTTCTTATGCTGTTTTTTATACTCTGTACCAGCCATAAAGTCTCCTTTACTTATTAATATATTTAGTCAATGTCCTAAATCAATAATGTGCCTATTTTATCTATATTAAGATAAAAAAAATAAAAGAGTAGTTATTATTAACTACTCTCATGTTTAATACTTAATATTGTTTTCAGCTACATATTTCTTTAATAGCTTTATACGATATTTTATATCTCTTACATATCTTTGTCCATTAGCAGACTTAGTGGATATACCACCTACATTATAAGATGCTAACATCTTATCATAATCTTTATGTATACGATACCATTCCATTAACATAAAGATAGCATATTTAGCCGATATATCTTCAGAGTTAATAAGATAAAATCTTAACATCTCTTCATTCTGTTTAGTATGTTCTAACTCTAAAATCTCTAATGCATAGTACAACTGTATTTGATATGTACCATATGAACCTTTTATACCATCTTTATGATTTGTTTTCTTTAAACCAAATAATGACTCTCTCCATGCTATAGCAGCTAATGTATATGATAAGTCATAATCTTTACCTACTTTTAATGCTGATGTTAATACATTCTTTTGGTGTATATCAAGATTATTTAATTCTGTCTGATACCTACCAGCAAATAAAGTAGATACGAAAAGTAATATAATAAATATTTGTTTCATATTTATTCTCCTTATAAATAATTAGTATAGATCCAACTGATTTATTAATCAGCTGGATCTATACCTCTTTTTATTTTCGATTTCATATATTCCCAAGTATCGATTATATCCATCTGTTCTTCTAATGTTAAATCTGGGTCATCTGTATAGTATGTAAATGGTTCATCATCATCTACTATACCATTCATAACAGATAGATAACTATCTCTATGTTGATAGTCTAAATAATGATCTGGCTGATAACCATTTACAAAACCATTGATCAATCCTTTATCATAATAGTTACCCATAGTTGGATTAGCCATTATATAATATTGCATCTTAGCACCTATTTCCATCCCATCTTTATTAATAAGATAAATTAACATATCTAAGTCTCTATACGATCTATATCGTTGCATAGCAGCTGCTTGTTGTAAATAAGCATCACTTTGATAATAATTATTCAGATCGATAATATAACTACTTAATGGATTATTAGGAAGAATCTCTTCTAAATTACCATTATAATTACTCATACCTCCAAACATAATATTATCTAGTCCACTATGTAGAGCCATAGATAAGTTATTTCTATCACAACTTACAATCTGCATGATACCTCCATATCTATATTACTGTATCCCATATAGATCTTTAAAGATTGAGTATATAACTAATGTACATTTCTTAGTCTCATCCTGTACCCAATTCTTATAAGATTCTACACCTCCTCTTTCTCTTAAAAAGTTCATCCACGTATTATCATCTACCCATCCTGCCATAATAGTATCTTTATATCTAAACTCTAACATAGACCTTTGATATATCTCTTTAGGATAACCTAACTCATCAAGTGCTTCCATCATATCTATAGCTGGTTGATTTAATAACTCCATTACAAATGTATTATAAGGATTCGTAACATGTTCTTTATCTAACATATTAAGTTTACCTTTTAATCTACCTATAACAGTTTTAACACCACTATATGCAGCAGAGTCTTCTAGATCATATGTGTTTATACGTTCTACGATATCTTCTGGTAACCAGTAATTACCTCTAACTAATGTAACTACTCTTTCAGATCTAGTCTCTTTAGATAACTGTGTATGTGTTATGAAATGATTAAATACAAACATAGGTATATTCATACGCATAGCTATGAATTTACAATTTGGTATATTCTTATCAAAATCTGAATGTATAATATCATCATATGGTATTAAACACTCTGGTATACGAGCATTTATTAATGTTCTTAAGTTGGTTAATATATAACCATTTGTATTAACATACATTGGTACCTCAAAACCTTCTGTCCTTAACATTATACTATATTTACCTATATAGTTATTATATATTTCATAATTCATTATTATACCAAAATAAGACCCATCATTTGTTCTATTTGATATAAGCATAATTTCGTCATTATTAATTCTTATATATGGCATAACTATTTGTACAAATTCTAATGGTCTACTAGCTGAACCTTTCTTATAACACTTCATATCTTCTTTATATAGATCTTGATCTATATTATCTATTATAGTATCGTCTAGACTACCATATCTCTTATCATCATTACTAAATTTTACTATAGTATATAAAGCATCAAATACATTCGTACCAAATGTATCCATATTCTCTAAACACTTGTTATTTATATCGTAATATTCTTTTGGACTAGCTTCTCTTTTAAGATGTTCATATCTCTTTTCAGGATTCTTAGATTCATCTTTACCTCTGCTTATAGCAGCACAACTTGTTACAAAATTAATTCTAGACTCTTGATCCTTATTAGAGTTCCTAGTATCTAATAATTGTATATAACCATTTAATGGTTCTTTAAAATTCTTAATATCGTATATAGGTCTTTTTCTATATAAGATATCTTCTCTTCTTACTTCATCTTCCATAATAACTCCTTATTTTAATATTTAATTATTAATTAGCATCTAATCAATAAGTAAATATATTTTATTCTATATAAATAATATGTTATTGTTATTTTATAACAATAACATATCGACTTAGTATCTACGATACTAAGGAGAATATAACATTATGATTTATTCATAATCTTACAAAAATAAAAAATAACTATACTACTATATTGCTATAGTAGTATAGTACATGTTATAATAAATCTTTTAATACAGTATCTGCTTTTGGATCATCTTCTGTATGTTTTAAGAACTCTAGCATAATATTATTAGCTAAAGGTAATAATGATACTCTTTCAGATACACTATAAGGTACAAAGTCTGGTATGTTATAATAAGGATTAAACTTCTCGAACATATCTGCCATATACCTATCTGGTAACAAATATATATTTAATTCGTCACCATCTATATCAGCATTTGGTGCTTTACATACTAAGGTACTAAATCCCATAGTAAATACTGTTGGGTTAGTATCAAACTCTCTTATATATAACTTCTGAGCAGAACCAGATCTTAATGATGGATTCCTTTGTACTAAAACAGGTATACCTCGTCTTCCATCTTTATTTAATTTCTTAGATTCATCTAGTAACTCATTAGCTATCATATCTATATCTGGATCATATCTCTTAGCACTTCTAAATATCTTTAAAGATGCTTCTTTATAAGACATGTTAAAGTTATTCATTAACTTATTAAGTACAAAAGGTCTAAATACAGTTGATATACATATCCATGGAGCTACAACATCATCATGTCTATGTGGACCTGAGATAGATGTTATAACAGTTCTAAATGTAAATGGAGATCTAGCACCATATACATGTTTTCTAAATATTCCAGATTTTTGTTTAAGATATGTATCTATATAGTATTTAACCATACCAGATAACAACACAACTGCTTTAGCAGTACATCTATCCATATCACTTTCATTAACAGTAGGATCGTTAGATGTTTTCATCCAGCTAGATGCTACATCGAATATACTAGATAATCCTACATCTACATATTTACCTTTGGTTGTTTTAGTAACATTAAACATAACATTATTAACCATAGGTATATAATTCGAGAACACTTTATCAGATTGATACCTTAACCAATTCTGTAACATAAGTAACTTTTCAAACTCTTTAGATCCTCTATTACGAGCAGTAGTTCTAGTTATAAGATGATCTATTATATTATCTAGCTTCTCTATAAAGTTAGCATATGTTCTTATACCACCCATAACCTGATTAACAATTCTATTAAGTAAGTTCTTAGAAGCTTGTGTTCTAGGTTCATCTGTTAATCCTATTAAATAACTTATATCAGATTTTAATATATCATTAAGTATACAAGTAAAGGTTGGATTTAAGAATGGTAATTTAGGACTAAATGATTTAGCCCATACTACTGGATCATAATTCATACGCTTTACTTTAGTACCACATTTAGGACATACTGTATCTAAATAATATTCACCTGTTGTATACCTACAACTACATTTAGGTACTAAGTCTACAGTATCAGATTCAAATTCATTTACCATAGTATTATAGAAATGTTTACTATGGTTAAAATCATAAATCGAATAATCATTAAGTACTAGTTTATCATTTGTTATGGATTCAAAATATTTATCTAGACTTATTAAAGTTTGTTTTATAGCCATAATATAAAACCTTTCTAATTAATTATAAAAAATAAAAGTGTAGTATACTATAAAAGTATACTACACCCAAAACACAAACGCCATATAATTTACAAACTAATTATATCATATATAGCATCAACTTATATTAATTAGAATCTGTTAACATTGTATCCAAATGTATTAAATGTTCTAGGATCATTTGCTCCTTGGTTAAGTATTCTAAAGATACCGTTATTACCAAAGTCAGATGCTAGAGTCATATTTGCATATGGAGATAACATATCTAGGTTATATCCAGATGTAGCAATATTGAACATACTATCAACATCTGTAACCAATCCAGCTCTCTCAAGTGCATCTATCAATGTTTTGATAAACATAGGATCAAAAGTTAATCTATTAGTTTTACCATCAATATATGCTTCTGGTAATATATTAGCTAATAGTTCCATCTTCTCGTCGAATGATCTTGAGTTATTAGGAACTACAGATCCTATAAACATATTAATAGCTGTATCATCTCCACCTGATTCAAATACATATTTCAATAACACTGCTAATTCTAGATCTCTAATATCTCTTACACCTTTACCTTTTGATGCACTATATTGTCCATAAGGGATTTGGTTCTTAGAGAATACGATATTATTCTTATAACCATCTATAGCACCATTAGTTAGTGTTTTCAATCCAGCTTCTAATTCAGCTCTAGCTCTTGAATCTACATTACATAGATCTAATGGAACTAGTTGTTGATATCCTTCTCCAAATGGAGTAATATCTATACTAACAATTGGTTCACTATCCATTAAGCTATTAATAGCTTGTGCTCTTTCAGCATCAGACCATTTATTATTACCTGGAAGTAAATCCATAATTGGTTCAGCTACTCCATTCTTATTAAGAGCAGTTTTAGTAATTACATTGTAATAACCTGGGTTTCTGTCTTTTGTTAGACAATCCATAATTACCTTAATGTATTGTTTTCGAGAACCTACTAAACTACCTGCTGCAACACCTAATAACATTGATGCAACATCTGGAATATCAGTCTTTATATTTGTAATAACTATATGTGGAATAACTACAGCACTTTGTACTGCTTGTCTAGTTACTGGATCCATTCTAGTTATGAAAGATGGTATACCAGTTACATAACCACTAGTTGTTACTAATGTTTCATCTCTATTATAAGTATTGATGGTTCTTGGACCATACTTTACAGGATTTACCATTCTGATAGTTGCAGTAAAGTCTGCTTTAATAGCATTACCTAAACTATCTATAATAATACCTTCTGGTCTAGACTCTAGATTATATTTAAATAGACTTGTATTACCTACAGCTGATTTTAATTTAGCAATATTTAATCCGATACCTTTCTCTTGTAATTCGTTAATAGTAAAACTATTGATAGCATTAATAGTTACATTCTCGATTACTTTTATTGGTTCAGTATCATAAGGTACAATATTACCATCTAGAGATTGATATTTCCAATCATCTCCACCGATTTCAGTATCATTCTTTCTAATAGTATCGTGGATGATACCATATAGAACATCGTCTATTGCATCTGTATAAGTAAACAACTCTTCTTTAGCTGCAGTATTACCATTCATAGCAGCAACTGTTTTACTTAAAGTTTCTTTTGCTGTTAAAGATCTTCTGTTAGATTTAGCTAATAACATAATTGTATATCTTGTTAGCTTTCTATCAGCATAGTTTTTATAGAATACTAATAAACTATAGTAACTTTGTTTTACTATATTATTGTCTATAACTAATACTTTAACACCATTAGCTACAGATTGTCTAGATTCGATAATCTTATCTGCTGCTTCTTTAAGCTCTTGTAAAGATGTTGTTATACCACCTGAATATGTTAAACCACCTTTAAGTAAACTCATATAGTCGCTATGATTACTAGCAAAACTATTACTTGTTGTAGGTTGTTCCATATTTACACCATTAGCCTCTTCTGGATTAACACCAGTCTTTTTGAAATCTTCATCATGTTTTAAAATAGCCATGATAGAACTCCTTTATGTTAAATTTAATAATTACGTAATTACTATAAATATTATCTTAATCATTACCATCCTACCTGTAATAATTAAATAAGCATAATATGTTATAGTATGCTTAGAGTAATAACATACTGTTTATCTACTCTATATAAATAATATGTATTTGTAAAAAAGTCACTTTTACTAAATACAGTACTATTAAAAAGAGTTATTGTCTTTTCATTACTACCTAGTAACTATTACATTACTAGGTAGTTATTAACCTTAAAAAGTACTTAAACTCATATATTAAGAATACGTGATTTAAAATAAAAACTACTTATAGAAAGGATAATCTAATATGTTAGACTTATTTACTATGGATAAAAGATTATCCAATACATTATCATATGGTACTGTTAAAACTATTAGTCTAGATATAGACTATATTGCTAATTATTATAAGAAAGTATATAACGATATAATAAGATATAGAGATAATAATAACTGGGTTGTTAAGAATGAAAATCTACTTAATAGATTACTATCTAAATTACAACCATATGAAGGTATGTCAGATTTTGATTATTTTAAATATATAGATACATATATAGATACCTATATTAAACATTTTAGATTAGGTAGTAAATACTATATGGGAGATTATCATAAAGGTAATATATATAAAGATAGTAATGAATTTTATTATGTAAGTAATTCTAATATAGACTTATCGTTAGTTAGTAATAACTGGAGAACATTTAGACCTCTTACTGTTACATATACAGACACACATGATTTTAATATAATGGTACCTGATATAATGTATAGTAATCCTATTACTATATATATAGATATAGATATACCTAAAATGTGTTTCCAGTATAAATATTGGAAATCTGCTAGAGAGATACAAAATAGACCATGTGATACTACTAACTATTTAGGTTCTTATTTATTACCATCTATATTTAGTTCTTATTTAGATTATGTATGTCTTAACATATTTAATAAACTTATAGTAGATGAAGACTTTGCTCCTACTTTTAAGAATAACATGCCATTCTCTATATCTAATTACTCTATGAGATATACTAATGGATTATATAAGTTTATAGATAGATATAGAAATACTAAGAATACATTTGAAAAAGTAATGATGAATATACCATTATTAAATAATAATATGTTTAAGTTCTTACAACTAGATGAAACATTCTATAGTAAGAAATCTATATTCTATCCATATTTTATACGTATGGATGCTATGATATCATTATTACTACTATTAGGTAAAAATGGATTAGTAGCTAATACATCATTTACATCAGGTGTTAAAAGAGAGATACGTAAGATAATAAACTATGGTGAAATATTTCCTTCTAATATGCCTAAAGAACATAAGAATGATTTTGATTATAAGTTATTTAGAATATTATACTTAATAGACAATAAAGGTAAAATATAACAGACAGTATATGTAATATATACTGTCTGTTGTTTATTTATCTTTTTTTATGTTTAGTTTTCTTATTTAACTTTACTGGCTTATTATCTTCAAACTCTAAATCTAATGTACCTTGTTTATATTTAGGTTTAGGATGTTTCTTAAGATAATCCTCTTTAAGTTTTACTAACTCTTTAAATAGATCTGGATCTGTTGTTTTAAGTTTATTTGTTAGTACAAATTCACTATTACTTACAAAATCTTCTATAGATATATTTAACTCTTCTAAATGTTTTTTAGCATGGTTATTAAAACTATCATAATCTATATCATTTACTAGTTTAATATTACCTACATTTTTACCTAACATATATTACTCCTTAATAGTATTTTTGTATTCTTTTAATTCTAGTATATCACAATTAAAGAACCTACTATACATAGATTCAAAATGACATACTAGTATAATATGGTTAAAGTTATGACTTAATACTTTATCTATAATATCATAAGCATTAACTCTATGTTCTGGATCCATAGTTCTACCAAATTCATCTAGTATAAGTGGATAATAAGTTAATTTACTATATTTAATAAATACTACTTTAAATGCTAGATTAACTATCTCTTGCATACTAGAGGATAATTTATTAACATCTTCTATAACCTCATCATGATTAACTCTTACTTTAAATTTATAATTTAAATCATTATCTTCTATATCACAAGGTAATAATTCTATACTATATCTCCATACAGAGTTAATAATATGATTCATCTCGTTTATAAAGACATTTAGAAAGCTATTAATAGATCTTGCTATTAATCCACCATCTGGACTTAATGCTTCTATCATTCTACCTAATATATCTATGTCTTTCTTATTACTATCTATAGTATATTGTATATCTTTTATCCTAGCACTATTAATATCAGATTCTTGTATAACTTTTTGTATCTTACTTAACTGTACTTTCATTTCGCTTATACCATTAAGTATTATATCATTCTGTTTCATAGTTACTAAATATTCATATTCATCTACTTTATAATCTTGATACTCTTTTATACCTTTCATAACTTCATCTAGTTGTTCATTTAGACTTATATACATACGAGTATCTTTTATAAGTTTAATAGTAGTAGCTCTTCTAGTAGTTAATTCTTCTATAACTTTCTCTAATGCTTCTTTATTACTTATATTCAAATCTTTAACTATCTTATTAGCTTCTTCTACACTAACTATCTTATTATTAATATTCTCTAATTGTTTTAATAATATATCGTATTTACTAAAGTTCATAATTTTAACTCTAGCTGTATTTAGTATAGTAGGTATTCTATCTAATTCATTATCTGTTATATTACCTAGAAATGGTTTTAATATAGATTCACTATGTAATATATTTAATAGTTTATTTATATTATCTTGTCTATCTATTAGTTTAGCTTCTAGTTCTATTTTAGATTTAATAATGTTTGTTAGTTTAACTAATTCTTCTTTAGTAGTATTAATTATACTCTTAAGCATTTCTAATCGTTTACTATTAGCTATTTTAAAACTATGATTACATTTAGGACATATTATATCGTTATTACTACTAGCTATAAGAGTTTCATATTCGTTATTAGATGTTAAATATAATGTCTTTAATTCAGTATGTTTATCTTTAAGATTAACTAATTCTTCTCTTAGTGTATTAAGATTAACTTCTTCTATAGGTTTCTTTAATATCTCTAAATAGTATTCACTCTTATTACTTATTTCATTTAGTTTCTCTATACATAATTCACTAGTACCATTTACGATATCTTTAGGTAATAATTCTTTTAAATTATTTATATCATTTACTAATCTACCTTTAGTTTCTTTAAGATCTTTTAAGTTATCATTACTTACCTTATCTAATGTTTCTAATATCTTATTATTCCTATAGATATCTTCGTTTATCTTACGTAGATCACTTTCATAATTACCTAGATTATATTTAGCTTTATCTATACTTACTTCATCTACTTCTAAGTTATTTAATTCTTTTATAAATCTGTTATATTCTACTATTTTATCTTCTATAGATACTTCATTAGGTTTAGTAGTTTTAAGTAACATCTTAGATAACTCTAATATAGTTTTATCTAATCTATCATATTCTTTCTTTATTTTATCTATGTTATCTTTATCTACTATATTATTAGTACGTTTAATAAGATCTTCTTGTAGTAATTTAATAGAACCTACTATATCTCTATATCTACTTTTAAGATTATTAAACACTTTAATACTAAATGTATAATCTATAGGACTTATAGATGTAAACCATTTCTTTCTAGCCATAGGTGTCATATTAGTAAGACACTCTTTACCTAATAATATATCAAAATTATCAGTTGTTATACCAAAGTGTTCATAACTTAAATCTTTTTGTACTCTAGTAGTACCACCAGTATTTAATTCATTACCATCTACTATAAAACTATGTTTACCATTATAACCAGATGATATTATATACTCTTTACCTTTGTAGTTTAACTCTAAGTACTTATATCCACCTTCTCTATAGTCTTTTTTTAGATCAGATGGTAATGGACTTAATTCACTTAGTAAGCTTGATTTACCATACCCATTAGCCCATGCTATGATACTTATATTACTCTTAGGTTCATATTCAAAGTGTTCTACACCAGTTATAAAGAATCTTTTAAATCTATGCAATACTATCTTTTTTATTAACATACTTATCTCCTATTTATTTTAAGCATTTAACTTATTGTATAAAAGATAAAAAAGATAGTAAGCTAGTATACTAGCTTACTATCCAGATATTTGTTAAGGATTTATTTATGCGTGTTATAAATATGATTTAGCAATAATTTATAACTCAATATATCATATAGAAATATAAATAAAAAACACTAGATAGATTTTACTCTATCTAGCATTACTTCTTTTTAGGAGTAAGTATACTATACACGCTGTATGTCTTTATAGTCCTAGTATACAAGTAAGACTTGATAAGTTATCTAAATTTAAGCCTATTATAACTTTATAAAATTTATCTAAAATGGTAATTTAGGTAGCATTTTGCTATTACTTGGATTTTTTTAACTACTCTTATTACACATATCGAATCTTTGGTTTGTTATATCTAACTTATCACTATATAAACTATTTTATTTTTTAAAGTTACTAACTGTAGTAGAGTTATCTACATATTTAATAACATTACTCTTTTCTAATTTATCTATAAATGCTTTTTGTTTACTTATACATTTTATTAATTTCTCAGTAGGTACTATACCTCTACCACTAAAGTCACATGTTATTCTAGGTACTACTAATGGTTCTCTTACAGGTACTTTTACTTCTACTGTTTTAATTTCATATACTACATCAGGTTGTTTAGTAGTACATCCTGTAAACATACTTACTATTACTAGGAATAATATTACCATTACTAGTAGTTTAAGTATTTTCTTTTGTCTATTGTAAATTTCAATATCTTTCATCTTACATTCCTAGCATAACAATACTTAATACTGCTAATGACATAATAGCTACTACTATTCCTAGTATCCAAAGTAACATATAACTTAATACATTTAAGATACCATATTTGTTTATTTTCTTAAAGTTAATACTCTTTATTTTATTCCATAATTTCTTCATAGGTCTTCATACCTCATCTTGCTTATACGTTTATTTATATCTTCATAATCTTTACAAGTTACATTATTTTTATCTTTTACATAGATTATTTTATCTATGTATTTTATAACTTCTTTCTCTATTGGATTATTAGCCCAATTGTTTAATTTAGCTTGTAAGTTCTTATTATCAACTCTTATGTTTTCTAACTCTATTTTACTTTTCTCTACACTTGTTAAAAGATTTTGTATACTTAACTCATGTGTACTTATTATCTTATTCTTTTCTAATAATTCACTATTTAGTAAAATAACTTTATTATTCAAAGTATCAATTCTAGTTACTTTCTCTTTTATTTGTTTTTCATAATCTTTTTCAATTTTAGTTATTTTAATATTATAATATCCCACTACAAGTATCATAAGTATCAATGGTATTAAGCTTCTAAAGTTACCTAATACGAGACTTAATATCTTACCCATATTACTCTCCTTATTGATGTATTAAATCAGTTATTCAAAATCTTAATTTAGATTAGTATATATACATTTTATCATCTTTGTCTAGAATGCTGTTTAAATCGATTTTATCTATTTAAACAACTCAATACTTACCCTATTCATACTTTTTGCTTTTTAGGTACCATTCTGTTCGATTAAACACTATTTATAAATTTTATATTAATCTAATCTAGATTTAACTAAATTGCCCGCGGCGGCCGCGGCGCTTGTATAAATATGTAGGGAATGCTCCCTACAACCCTTACACACTACACTACGTGTATCTTCGATAGTTTTATAATATATAAACTATTTGCTCTTTTTTAATTATGTATTATTTAGATTATATCTAGTACTTACTACAGTAGTTATTCTAGCATTTATTTAGACTCTTAATTTATTTTATAAAAATAAGCTAGTTTTAATACTTACTGTAGTAGTTATTTAGTCTCTTAATATTTTTATATAAATTATGTATTTCTTATACTTACTACTGTAGTTGTTTCTTAATCTAAGTTATAACTTAAATCTAAACTAATATCTAAACTTAGAATAAATATTTTTATCTTAAAAATCTAATTTAATTTTAATTTAAATTTTAAACTAAAATCTTTTCTTTTTGTATATATTAGTATATGTATATATACTAATATATATTTTTCTTTTACTAATAAATATAACCTTAGAGGGAGATAAGAGATAGATAGAGATGGAATGTCTACCATTTGCTTCATTTATACATATTTTTGCTGGTAGAACAATCGGTATTGAGACAATACCATGATTGCCTGTCTCTTTGCTGCTCAGTTATCTCTCATATTTTTCTCTCATTTTTTGGAAGACTTTTTCATACACAGGGCGCTCACGAAAATACTGTAAACACTCCTGCATCAACTTCTGTTTCTCTT
>QWBY01000366.1_pt1 | contig 33343 bp, 35 predicted proteins | sample 1972471 | NCBI WGS metagenome assembly QWBY01 (sample SAMN09866722, study PRJNA288562) | Human gut metagenome isolate term6_stool, whole genome shotgun sequencing... | reverse complement strand
TTAGTTTAGTTTAGTTTAGTTTAAAAAATAAATTTTAATAAATTTAAATTTGTAAATTAGTTAATTTTTTTGAAATTTTAGTAATAGACATTTATCAAAAGGATATTTAAATAAAAATAATTAAAAATTTTAAAATTACTAAATAAAAACCTAGGAGAAAATATGCAAGATTTTTCACCATTTATGATAAAACTACAAAAAGGCTATCCGCTTGATAGTAGTGATTATGAGATAATTTGCGAGACGATACACAATAAAGATTATGACATAGTTCAACTTGGAGGACTTTTAGTTTTAATAAGTGAAAAAAGTCTTTACCCAGATAGCCTAGCCGCCTTTGTTAAAAACATCTTAAAATACTCAGTTACTTATAATAATCCAAATGATTATTTTGACATAGTAGGAACTGGTGGAGACAAGCTAAAAACGATAAATGTCTCAACAACTTGTGCGTTTATCCTAGCAGCTCTTGGCGTGAAAGTAGCCAAACACGGAAATAGAGCAATAACTAGCAAAAGTGGAAGTAGTGATGCACTCTCAGCCTTAAATATCCCCTTTAGTTCAAGTATAGAAGAAAACGATAAACTTATAAAAAAAGCAAATTTAGCCTTTTTTCATGCACCGTTTTTTCACAAAATTACAGCCGAAGTTAAAGAAGTTCGCAACCGCTTAAAAATAGGCACTGTTTTTAATATGTTAGGACCACTTTTAAATCCAAACTTAAGTCTTTCGTATCAACTAGCTGGAAATTATTTAGAAGAAGTTAATGGCTTAATGGCCGAAACTTTGATGCATTTAGGAAGAAAACATGCTTTGGTAGTTCATGGAATGGATGGAATGGATGAGATAACAATTTGCGATGAAACACTAATTCATGAAGTAAAAGATGGCAAAATTTTAGAATACAAAATCACGCCCGAGCAATTTGGTTTTCAAAGAGCGTTTCACAAAGATGTAGAAGGTGGCACAGGTGATGAAAATGCTAAAATTTTAGAAGCAACTTTAAAGGGTGAAATAAGTGGAGCAAAATTTGACATAGTTATATTGAATTCAATGTTTGGAATGTATTGTGCTGATAAAGTTAAAAGTCCAAATGATGCAAAAGAAATAATCCTAGATGCTATAAAAAGTGGCAAAGTTTGGGAATTTTATCAAAGCTATAAGAATTTAAAGTATTAAATTTAAGGTTTTGCATGGCAAAAATAGAGGTTAAAATTTGTGGTATTAAAAGCCTTGAGGAAGCAAAAAGCATTATAAATTTAGATATTGATTATTTAGGTGTTATTTTTGCTAACTCAATTAGAAAAGTTAGCCTTAAAACAGCTACTGAAATTTCAAACTTTGTAAAAAACAGTGGTAAAAAATGCGTTGGTGTTTTTGCAAATTTAACAGAAGATGAAATTTTAAACAACTCATTAAAAGCAAAACTTTATGCTGCTCAAATTTATGGAGATTACAGCTTAAACTTATATAAAAATTTAAATAAAAACAATATAAAAGTTTGGAAAGTTTTTAGCGTTTTAGATGTTTTACCAAATTTGGAAAATTCTAAATTTGATTTAGCACTGTTTGATTATAAAGGAAAAAAACTTGGTGGAAATGGAGTTAGTTTTTGTTGGGAAATTTTAAAAAATTTAGAACCATTTAGCTTTATTATGGCTGGAGGAATAGGCACTCACAATGTCTTAGAAGCTGCAAAGTATAATCCAAAAATTTTAGATATAAATAGCCTTGTTGAAGATAAAAATGGCATCAAAGATCCTAAATTAATAATGGAAATTTTAAAAATTTTGAAAGAAAATGGATATAAGTAGTGAATATTAGCTTAAATTTAAATAAATTTATATATAATCATACAAAAAGAAGGTAGCACATGAATAAAAAAGCATATTTTGGTGATTTTGGCGGTCAGTTTATCCCAGAAACCGCAATGTTTGCAGTTGAAGAGCTTGAAAATGCATATAAAAAAATAGCAAAATCAAAAGAGTTTAAAGATGAGCTTAATTATCTTTTAAAAGAGTATGTGGGGCGCCCAACTCCTTTATATCATGCCAAAAATTTAAGTAAATATTATGGACATGAAATTTACTTAAAAAGAGAAGATTTAAATCACACAGGAGCACATAAAATAAACAATGCCCTAGGCCAAACTTTACTAGCTAAAAAAATGGGTAAAAAGAAAGTGATTGCTGAAACAGGAGCTGGGCAGCACGGAGTAGCTACAGCCACAGCTGCGGCACTTTTAGGACTTGAGTGTGATGTTTATATGGGCGAAGTAGATGCCAAAAGACAAGAGCTTAATAAATTTAGAATGAAACTTCTAGGTGCAAATGTAGTTGAAATAAAAGATGGTTTAAAAACATTAAAAGAAGCTACCACAGCAGCAATCCAAGCATGGGTTAATGAAATAGAAAGTGTTTTTTATGTAATTGGCTCGGTCGTTGGACCATACCCATATCCTACTATGGTAAGGGATTTTCAAAGCATAATTGGACATGAAACAAAATCCCAACTAAAAGAAAAAGGCATAAATGCTGATTATATAATCGCTTGTGTTGGCGGTGGAAGCAACGCAATGGGGATATTTTCAGCTTTTTTAGATGATAAAAATATAAATTTAATAGGAGTTGAAGCAGGCGGGCTTGGAGCAAACACACCATACAACGCAGCAACTCTTACAAATGGAAAAGAAGGAATAATACACGGTATGAAAACTATAGTTTTGCAGGATAAATTTGGTAGAATTTTGCCTGTTCATAGTATTTCTGCAGGACTTGATTATCCTGGTGTTGGACCAGAACATTCAAATTTATTTAAAACAAAAAGAGCAAATTATTATGCAGTAACTGATGATGAGTGCATAAATGCTTTAAAACTTCTATCACAAAAAGAAGGAATTATACCAGCTATTGAAAGCGCTCACGCCATAGCATATTTAGAAAAACTTTGCCCTAAACTAGACAAAAAATCAACAATAGTTGTAAATGTTTCAGGTAGAGGCGATAAAGATATGGATACTGTAATGAACTATGAAAAAGGAAAAATTTATGGATAAAATAAAAGAGTCTTTTGACAAAAAATTAAAAAATGGTAAAAAAGCAAATATTGGCTACATAGTTGCTGGCTATCCGGATTTAAACTATACAAAAGAACTTATTAATAATCTTGATAAGTGTTCAATTGACATTCTTGAGCTTGGTATTCCATACACTGATCCTTTGGCTGATGGCAAAGTAATATTTGATGCAAGCTTTAAGGCTTGTCAAAATGATGTAAATACTGATAAAATCTTTGAAATGCTAAAAGAATGCAAAACTAATAAATGTTTAGTTTTTTTAGTTTATTATAATTTAGTTTTTTGCTATGGGTTAGAAAATTTTGTAAAAAAAGCAAAAGAGGTAGGCATTAGCGGTCTTATAGTTCCAGATCTTCCTTGTGAGGAAAGCGATGAGCTTTTTGAAATTTGTAAAAAATATGAAATTAGCTTAATTCCACTTATAAGCGTAACATCAGAATATAGATTAAAAAAACTTTTAGAAAAATCGAGCGGATTTATATATGCAATTGGCTCAATTGGCGTAACAGGTGGCAAACAAACCCCAATAAACAGACTAAAAAATATGATATCTGATATTAAAAAAGCAAGTGATTTGCCGATTGCCGTTGGTTTTGGCATAAGAACAAATGAAGATGTAAAATTAACTAAAACTTATGCTGATGGAGTTATAGTAGGAACATCTATAGTTAAACTTTTAAGCGAATTTAGCGTGGAAGAAGCTTTAGTAAAAATTGATGAAATTTTTAAGGATTAAAATGAAAAAAGTAATTTTTAGTTTTTTTGTACTATTTAGTTTTTTAAACTCAGCAACTTTGATGAAATATGATACTGTTGAAAACGATAATGATGTAGTTTTAAAACTTTTTTTTGACTCAGCTTTTGAGGGTGGAATATTTGAAAAAAAAGATAAAGATAATTTGATTATCATACTTGAAAACACCCAAACAAATGAGAAATTTACAAACCAATTAAACTCAAATATTATAAAAGAATTTATAATCCAAAACAATAAAAACAGTGCCGAAATAAGCATAAAAGGCAGTCCAAATTTAGAAACAAATGCCTCTATCTTACAAGATGGATTAGAGCTAAATGTCAAATTTACAAATAAAATAGTAAATAGCACTAGCAAGGTTTTAAAAGATAATAAAAAGAGTGGTAAAAAATCAAGTGGTATTTATAAGTTTTTAATCGCTATTGTATTTTTAATTTTTATAATAGCTTTTATAATATATAAAAAAATAAAAAAACAAAACGAAGAATTTGATAGTTTTAGCAATGCTATGGAAGATAGACAAGATGAAGAAGAACCAAATGAGGCATCAAGTGATTTAGATGATTATGATGATATTAAAGACGATAAGCCAAATAAAGAAGAAAATTTTGAAGAAAAAATGCTTAGCAAAGAGATAAAAACTCACAATGAGCTTTATAAAAACGAATATCAAAGCAATGCAAGCATAATTTACCAAGAAAAAATTAGCGATGAAAAAGAAGTTTTACTGATAAAAAGTGATGGAAAAGTTTATTTAAGCTTCATAAGTCTAGATAATGAAATTCCGCAAAATATTTATGAAAAAATGCTTGTTGATAAAGATAAGCTTAAAGAATTTTTAGAAATTTGTAAAAGTAAAAATGAGATTTAAATTTGGTGTTTAAAAAACACCAAATTTGACTTAGGAAAACAGAGGTTTTATAATTTTTATCCAATTATCAACCCTTTGCTCGTTCATTTCCTCTTCATTATCACAATCAAGAGCTAGACCAACAAAGTTACCGTTATTATTTAAAGCCTCACTTTCATCAAAGCTATATCCATCGGCACTTATCTCTCCAACTAAATTAGCTCCTGTGTTTTTAAGTTCATTAAAAAGCTTAGCCATGCCATTGCAAAACTCATCACTATAACCCTGACTATCTCCTACGCCAAAAACTGCTACAGTTTTTCCGCTTAGCTTTAGTGAAGCAAAATCAAAACTATCCCAATCATCTTGCATATCACCATTATTCCAAGTAGAAGTGCCGCAGATTAATTTATCATAACCATTTATTGTGTCTGCACTTGTGTTTGCCACATCCAAAACATCAGCTTCTATGCCTAGTTTTTCACATATTAGGTTTGCTGCGTTTTGGGTATTTCCCATTGAACTTCCATAAACTATCGCCAAACTCATATTAACTCCTTTGAATTATTTTATTTGTAATTGAATAAGGAACCAACTTTATGCTTTTTTTACCATCTAAAATTGGTCCTTGTATTTGTAAATGCCTGCAAAATCCTTTTTGTCTAGGCAAAACTATGTATATTTCGTGTAACTGGTTGCTTAAGCTAAAAGCAAAATTTATCTTTTCTTGTAAATCTTTTTCCTTTAAGTCAAATTTATTAAAACAAGGCATAACACACAAATATCCGTTATTTGGTTTTTTTAGATATAAAATTTCATCTTTTATAAAAATATTTTTTCCCAGATGGGTTTTATAAATTTTATTAAAAACATAGTTTTTAAACATAAAATCTGCTTCAAAAACGAGTCCTTTTAAGTTTTTATAATAAATCATTTTTATTATCTTAGCTACGCTATCTTTTGGAGTGCTGAGTAAAAAAGAGTAGTTTTTACTAGCATGTTCTTCATAAATTTTATTTGAAATTTTACAAGTTGATTTTTTTGGTAAAAACTCTGCTATGTAAAGTAAAAAAATTTCTTCTAAAGAATTAGCTAATTTTGCATATTTTAAAGGAATTTTCAAATCTTTTTTTACAAAAGCATTATAAAAAACTAGAAAAAAAAGTCTAATTTCTTCTTTTGAAAATTCCTTAAAAACACTTGGCACAAACTCACCACCTCCAACTAAAAAACCAAATTTCATCTCTTAGCAACCAGCTTGTGAACAAAATTCTTTATTTAAGTTAAAAATTTTACAAAACTCACAAAACACACAGCTCACACTTCTTTTAGCGCAAACTAAAGGAATTTTTCTTTTCTTAACATCACTTTTAATTTTTTTCATAGTATTGTGATTTAAAAATGAAGTTAGCATAACCACACATTCAACATCTTGAGGAATTGACTTTCTATTAACTCTATTTTCATTTCTAGCATCCCAATGCTCTATCTTACTAGCTCCAAGATCTTTTAAAACAGCTTTAATAGGTGTTATTTCATCAGCTCCTATGACTAAAACTGACATTTATTCTCCTTATTGTTATTTTTAGATATTATATAAAATTATTACTTAAAAAACTCTGATACTCATTATCGTTTTTAAATATTAATTAAAAAATATTGAGTTTTAAATTTTATATTGAAAAGATGTTGTAAATTAAATGAATTTATTATAAATTTTTGAAAGTCTTTTTTAGTAAAGACTTTCAAATTTAAAGAAATTTTAAACTAGTTCATCGCTATAATCAGCATTGCTAAGACGTTTTAATTGTTTATATCTTCTTATAGCATCAAGCTTGTTTATTTCAAAAAGCTCTTTTGCATGTTCTGGATTTATTTTTTTAAGAGCGTTATACCTAGTTTCATTTAACAAAAACTCTTCATAAAGGTCAAAATTTGGCTCTTTTGAAGTTAGTTTTAAAGGATTTTTGCCCTCTTTAATCAAAGCAGGATCATAAGTATAAGTTGGCCAATATCCACATTTTGTGGCAAGTTCTGCTTGATTTCCAGAGTATCCAAGTCCGCCTTTTATACCATGAGCAATACACGGGCTATAAGCTATAATTAAACTAGGTCCATCATAAGCTTCAGCTGCAATAATGGCCTTTATTGTATTTGCCTGTGAAGCATTTGAGTTAATTTGTGCAACAAAAATATTTCCATAAGTCATCATCATAATGCCCAAATCTTTTTTTTGCATTCTTTTTCCAGATGCTGTAAATTGCGCAATAGATCCAGTCCTTGAAGATTTCGAACTTTGTCCGCCAGTATTTGAATAGACTTCTGTATCAAGAACTAAAATATTTATATTTTCTCCACTCGCTAGTGCATGATCGAGTCCACCAAAACCAATATCATAAGCCCAACCATCACCTCCAATAATCCATTGAGAGATATTTGGCAAATAGTCTTTTAAATTTAAAATTTCTTTAACACTTTCAATATTTTGATTTTGTTTTAAAATAGCAACTAATGTTTTTGAAATTTCATTTGATTTAAAAAAGTCAAATTTATTTGCAATCCAATCATTATATAGAGCTTTTAAATTATTTGGGACTTTATCAATATTATCAAGCATTATATTTTCAATTCTATGTCTAATAGTTTCATTTGCTATTTTCATGCCCATACCAAACTCAGCATTGTCTTCAAAAAGCGAATTTGCCCACGCTACACCTTTTCCAGTTTCATCTTTAGTATATGGGGTTGAAGGAGCTGAACCACCATATATAGAACTACAACCAGTAGCGTTGGCAATTATTAAATGGTCTCCATAAAGTCTAGTTAAAAGCGTAATATACGGCGTTTCACCACATCCTGGACATGCTCCATGAAATTCAAAATAAGGTCTTGAAAAACCAATGCCTTTAACGCTTTGTTTATTAATTAAATCATCTTTATATTTTACATTTTCGAATAAAAAGTCCGCTTTTTCTTGCTCGCCTTTTTTAAGTTCTTCTTCTAAAGGAACCATTACTAAAGATTTTTCTTTACTTGGGCAGTTTTGAGCACATAATTCACAGCCAGTGCAATCAAGTGGACTTACTTGAATTTTGTATTTTAATCCTTTTAATTCCTTGCCTTTTGCCTCAAGCAAATCATCGCTTAAATTTGCTTTAGCTTCTTCACTTTCATCAAGTAAAAAAGCTCTTATAACAGCATGCGGACATACATAGACACATTGATTACACTGAATACAATTTTCTTTTATCCATTTTGGAACAGTTACACCAACACCTCTTTTTTCATACTTTGTAGTTCCTGCTTCAAAACTTCCATCCTCATAACCCAAAAAAGCTGATACTGGCAAATCATCACCTCTTGCAGCATTCATTGGTTTTACGATGTTTTCTACAAATTCACTTCCTTTATAAAAGTCTTCTTTTTTTATCTCATCTTCTAAATTTGCCCATTCTTTATCAACTTTTACTTGAATTAGTTTATCTGCTCCTTCATCAATTGCCTTATAGTTCATCTCAATTATTTTATCGCCTTTTTTACCATAAGTTTTTTTAGCATACTCTTTCATATAAATTTGAGCTTCATCAAAAGGTATGATATTGGCTAGTTTAAAAAATGCTGATTGCATAATAGTATTTGTTCTATTTCCAAGACCGATGTCATGAGCTAATTTTGTAGCATTTATAATAAAGAAATTTACATTTTTTAAAGCTAATATTTTTTTAACTTTATTTGGTAGTTTTTCAACTGTTTCTTTGGCATCCCAAATTGAATTTAAAAGAAAAGTTCCATTTTCTCTAATGCCATCAATAACATCATAAATTTCCAAATATGAAGCAACTGAACAGGCAACAAAATGTGGGTTTGATACAAGATATGTTGATCTAATAGGCTTTTTACCAAATCTTAAATGACTTCTTGTATATCCGCCTGATTTTTTACTATCATAAGCAAAATATGCCTGTGCATAAAGATTTGTTTTATCTCCAATTATTTTAATAGAGTTTTTATTTGCTCCAACTGTTCCATCGGCTCCAAGACCATAAAACAAGCACTCTATGTCATCATCATTTCCAAGCGATATTTTTTCTCCAACTTTAAGAGAAGTATGAGTTACATCATCGTTAATTCCAATTGTAAATCCATTTTTAGGATTATCTTTTTTTAACTCATCAAATACTGCTATAAGTTGTGCTGGATCAGTATCTTTTGAACTAAGCCCGTATCTTCCACCTACTATTAATGGTGAGTTATCCTTGCCATAAAATACTGCCTTAACATCCAAATAAAGTGGCTCGCCAATGCTACCTGGCTCTTTTGTGCGATCTAATACTGCTATTTTTTGAACACTTTTTGGCATAACATCAAAAAGATATTTTAAACTAAATGGTCTATAAAGATGAACTTTTATAAGGCCTACTTTTTCACCTTTTTTATTTAAATAATCAACAACTTCTTCTAATGTTTGATTAACTGAACCCATAGCTACAATAATACGAGTTGCATCATGCTCCCCATAGTAATTAAATGGTCTATAATCTCTTCCAGTAATTTTTGAAATTTCTTTTAAATAATTAGCCACAATATCGGGAAGCGCGTCATAAAATCTGTTTGATAGCTCTCTTGTTTGAAAGTAAATATCATCATTTTGAGCAGTTCCTCTTGTTTTTGGGTGGTTAGGATTTAGAGCATTATCCCTAAATTCTTTTACTGCATCCTTATCTAAAAGTTTTTCAAAATCACTATAATCAATAACTTCAACTTTTTGAATTTCATGGCTTGTTCTAAAACCATCAAAAAAATGCAAAAATGGAACCTTACCCTTAATAGCTGAAAGATGTGCAACTCCTGCTAAGTCCATAACCTCTTGCACACTATCACTTGCTAACATTGCAAAACCTGTTTGTCTACAGGCATAAACATCTTGGTGATCTCCAAATATAGAAAGTGCTTGAGCTGCCAAAGATCTAGCTGCAACATGTATAACGCAAGGAAGATGTTGCCCTGCTATTTTATACATATTTGGGATTTTAAGTAAAAGCCCTTGTGATGCTGTGTAAGTTGTTGTCAAAGCTCCTACTTGAAGTGAGCCATGAACTGAGCCAGCAGCGCCAGCTTCACTTTGCATTTCTACAACTTTAACAGGCATTCCAAAAATATTTTTTTTACCCATACTTGCCCAAACATCTGTGTAATCAGCCATTGGAGAACTTGGGGTTATTGGATAAATTCCAGCAACTTCAGTAAAAGCGTATGATGCGTATGCCGCTGCTTCGTTTCCATCCATTGTTTTTGTTATTTTATTATTCATATTTATATCTGCTCCTTTGGTTTTTTCAACTAAGTATAATTATGATATTTTATCTAAAATTGTTAAAAAAAAGGTGAACAGAAAATAAGCAGTTTAAAAAAAGTTAGAGTTATAAATTTTTTATATATAAAACAGCTTCTAGCGGAGTTTTAAAAATATTAGTGCTATAGTTTTTTAAATCATCAAATTTACCATATCCACAAGTTAATCCTATGCCATTTACATTGGCATTTTTAGCTGCTTCTAGATCCATTATAGTATCACCAATCATAAAAATATTATTTTTTGATATGTTTTGATTTATAAAATTTAATGCCTTATTTATAGGCTCGGCATTTGGTTTTGGAAAAGTTACATCATCTCTTCCAATGATAACTTTAAAATACTCTCCAACACCAAGCTCATCAAGTAAAATTTTAGAATATAAAGAAGTTTTAGTAGTTACAACTCCTAAAATAGCAAATTTATTGGCTTCTAAAATAGCTTTTCTTGCGGCTGGAAGTAAAATAGTAGTGTTTAAATAAGTTGATTTATAGTGTTTTTTATATGATAGAACAAAATCACCAACTATATCTTTATTTACGCCTAAATTTTCAAACATAAACTCAAGTGGATGACCAATCAAATTTAAAACTTTATCATCACCTGGATAGCATTTATCATGAATATTAAAAGCGTATTTAAAACCATCTAGTATGGATTTAGTAGAATCAATAAGTGTCCCATCAAGATCAAATAATATAATTTTTTGCATATAAGAATAAATAAAGAGTGCTATAAAAAGCACTCTTTGGGTTTTTTAGAAATTATTTTCTAAATTTAGCATCAACTCTTCTGTTTTGTGCACGACCCTCTTTTGTTGCGTTTGTAGCAACCGGTTGAGTTTCGCCATAACCAACAGTAGTAATTCTATCTGCTTCTAGTCCTTGTTTAACTAATACATTTTTAACGCTATTAGCTCTTCTTTCTGATAATTTTTGATTATAGTTTGCATTACCTGTGCTATCAGTATGTCCTTCAAGCAATACTTTGTAATTATCAGTTGTATTTAGATAATCAGTTACTTTATCAATCTCTTTTTTAGCTGCATCACTTACTTTTGCACTATCAAATGCAAAATGAACACCTAAGTTTAGTCTAATAACTTTTTCACAACCAAACTCATCAACTACAACACCTGCTGGAGTACCAGGACATTTGTCTAAGTTATCAGGAACACCATCTCCGTCCTCATCGCCTATTGGAGCAACAACTACAGGAGCAATATTTTCAGCTCTTTTGCCAAAATCAACACCAAAACCTAAGTTATAGAACATATAATGATTACCGTGATCAAATGTTATAGCATCTCTTACTTCTAATTTTGTAGCAAAGTTATCTGTTACATAATATTTTAGACCTAAACCATATTGACCAAAGCCTGTATCAGCATCGCTTCCATCACTAAAGTCCATATATCCAGCACCTAATAAGCCATATAGTTTAAAATTGTCATTAAAGCTATAAATATCTTTAACAAAATTCAAAAAGTAGCTATTTAAATCAAGATTTGAATCATCTGAATCTTTAACTTTAAAATTGCTTACTCTGTCATATCCAAGCTCAATTTGATCTAGCCAAACATCATTTCCTAAATTTTTAGCTATTCTTGCGCCAAATGTAAATGAATTTTTAAGACCTGTATTTCCCTCAGGTAAAACTCCACCAACTGTTGGAGTAAACTCCCAATGATAGTTAGCATCATTTGCTAAAAGTGCAGTTGATGCACATAAACTAACTGCAAGTAATATTTTTTTCATATCTTTTTCCTTCCTTTCAAAAATATACCTATAATTATAACATAAAGAATATAAATACTTTTTAAAGAGTAATTTTTATCTCTTAGAAAATTGTGGGCTTCTTCTAGCTTTTCTTCTACCAAATTTCTTTCTTTCAACAACTCTACTATCTCTTGTTAAAAGCCCGGCAGGTTTTAATGCCGCTCTAAAATCACCATCCATATCTGCTAAGGCTTTTGAAATACCATGCCTTACAGCTTCAGCTTGTGCATTATAACCACCACCATTTGTGACAGCCCTTATATCCATTGATTTTTCTTGTTTTGTTATAAGTAGTGGTTGAATAACCTTAAGTTTTGTAGCTTCAAGTCCACCAAGCCATGAGTTTAAATCCATATCATTAACAGTTATTTTACCACTTCCTGGTTTAACCCATACTTTTGCTACTGCCATTTTCCTTTTGCCTGTTGCATAAACTGTTGCCATAATTATTTTCCTTCTTTATTTGCTTTATTTGTTTGTGCTGTGTGAGGATGCTCACTTCCTTCATAAACTTTAAGTTTTTTTATCATCTCTTTTCCAAGTTTTGTTTTTGGAAGCATTCCTCTAACTGCTAAGTTATAAAGTTTAACAGGATTTTTTTCTAAAAGTTCTGCAAATTTTTCACTCTTTACGCTTCCAAAATATCCTGAATGTCTATGATAAAGTTTATCTTCACCCTTGTTTAGTCCTGTATAAACTGCTTTTGAAGCATTTATTATAACCACATAATCACCACAATCAACATTTGGAGTGTAACTTGGCTTATGTTTGCCTCTAAGTAAGGTAGCCACTTCTGTCAGCATTCTACCAAATCTTTTACCTGTTGCATCTATAACAATCCAATCGCGTTTAACCTCAGTAGGTTTTGTAATTTTTGTCATTTTTTTACCTTCATAAATTTTATAAAATGAGATTGTATTTAAACTTTACTTAAATACAGCTTAATTTAAGTAAAGTTTAAACTTCTAAGAGTGAAATTTTATCTTTTAAGATATAAAATATAAAAGCTTTAACATTTTTATTTTTATAAAAATTTGAAACAATTTCTTTGTACTCTAAAACTTGTATTTTATTTTCTTCTTCAAAGCCAACTGCACTCTTGTAATCAACTATATAAATTTCACTGTTTTTTATAGCTAAAAGATCAATTTGCTTTATTTCTCCTCTTGTCTTAAAAGGCTGTTCTTTTAAAATTTCAGCATCTTTAATAATATCTGCAAATTTTTTTTCTAAAAATAAATTTTTTAATCTATTTTTTATATCATCAAAATCATCTTCTTTTAGATATTTTGCAAATTTATTTTTTGATTTTGTTAGTGCAATATCTATATTTTTTATATTAAAATCACTCATTTCAAGAGCGTAGTGAAAAGCCAAACCAAATTTGACAGAGTGGATATTTGGTATAGTTTCTTTTTTTATAGCTACTACTTTTTGAGGTTTTATTTTTACTAAATTTATACTCTTTTCCTCTTTTTTAGCATCTTTATTTTTATCTAGCTCGTAGTCCATTACTTCACCAAATTCAAAATCCTTTATATCTAAAAGTTTGTTATCTCCAAAATAACTATTTGAATTATTTGACTTTATTAAAATAAATGAATTTTTTGCTCTTGTGAATGCAACATAAAGCTTGTTTAAATCCTCTTCTTTGTCAAGGTTTTTTGATGTTTCTACAAAATTTTTATAATCTTCATCTAAATATTCTCTATTTTTAACCCTATATTTTATCTGCCATTTTGAGTTTTTTACATCATATTCTTTTATGAAATTTGATATATCATTTCGATCTTTTTGAAATTTATCACACAAAATAACATGGTTGAATTGAAGTCCTTTTGATTTAAAAACAGTTAGCAAATTTACACCAAAGCTATCACTAGAGGAAATATTTTTTTCATCTTTATTAAAGGCAAATTCTATAATGTTTTCATAGTTTTTTGACTCTTCTATAAAGTGTAAAATGTTTGCATTATCTGCATTTATCCCTAGTTTTTTAAGCAGATATAATATATTTTGGGTAGTTGATTTTTGTAAATTTAAGTTTAGTTTTTTAACTTCTATGCCAAGAAGCTCTTCTGTGTTAAATTTATAAATTTCTTCATTTGTTATACAAAACTTAGCATATTCTAAAATAGCTCTTATTTTAGGAATAGAAAATAAATTTTGATTTCCTATACCATTTGCTTCAATTTTTTCTTGCTTTAAAAGAGATTTTAAAGTATCAATATTGTCATTTTTCCAGCAAAGTATAGCGATATTTTCTTCTTTTACTCCCTTATTAAGTAGATTTTTAACCTCACTAACTGCACTTTCTAAGACATCATCGCTGCTTAAAACTTTTATATATCCATAATCATCATTTTCCACATCAAAAATATCAAAATTTTCAGGTTTTAAAATTTTGATATTTTTTCTTTCTTCTTTATTGTAGCTTTTAGATGGAATTTGATCTTTATAGCCCAAAACTTCATCAAAAGGTTTTTTAAAAATACTATTTACAAATTTAACTAAAGCTTTTTCACTTCTATAATTTCTATCGAGTTCTGATTTTTTTATTTGTTTAAAATCACTCATCAGTTTTTCAAAAAGTTCTTTTTTGCCACCACGAAACCTATAAATACTTTGTTTTATATCTCCAACATAAAAAAAACTTCCAATTCCACTTTGCCCAAGCCCTGAAACAATCTCTTCAATAAGAGGAAAAAGTATTTGATACTGCATAACATTTGTATCTTGAAACTCATCGATTAAAATATGCTCAACCCTTGCATCAAGCCTAAAATAAATCATATTTAAAATATCTTTTTGGCTAATTAGCTCATAAATTTTTGTGCTTAAATCATTAAAACTTAGTTTGTTTAATCTAACATTTATATCATCTTTTACTTGCAAATAAAGATTTAAAATTTTAAAAAATACAGTTATTTTATATTTTTCAAGCTCATTTAAAAACTCTTTTAAGTTTTTTCTAAGATCATCCCAAAGAGCACCTAAATGTTCAGTATAAATTTTAGAATAATTTCTATAATTTAAAGTCTCTTTTTTTATAAGGTCATTTTTTATAACATCATAAATAAACCCATCAGTTTTATTTTTTAAATTTTGTGCTTGATTTATTGTTGAGCTATGCTCTTTTAGAGCTGTTTTTGTCGAACCTTTTGGCGAAGTGTTTTTAATGATATCATCACAATATTTTGCTATTTGCAATTTGATACTATTAAAATCATCTATTTTTGTTTTAATATTTTCCTTTAAATTTTCTAAATTTTCATTGGCTGTATCTAATCCATCTATTTTTACTTTTCCAATTTCACTTGAAAGTTCATTTAATGAGTTTAAAAAATCATAACTATTACTTTTTGTATTTACTATAAAACTACTTATTTCATCAAGAAAAATTTGGTTTTTTGAGATTTTTTTTATAAACTCTTTATCTATAATCTGCCTTAAACCATCATCATTGTTTTCTATCTCATAGTTTGGATTTATACCAAAATTTAGAGCAAACGATTTTAAAATAGTTGAAAAAAATGAATCAAATGTTGAAATTTTAATATCTGAGTTTAAAAATCTTTCTTTTAAATCATCTCTTTTTTTTATAAGCTCATCTTCGCTTAAGTTTAATATATTTAAAAGCTCCCCTTTTTCAGCTTCAAATTTTCGTTCCTTACTCGGAACATTTGGACTATACTTTTTTAGGCCTAAAAATGTCTCTATTATCCTATTTTCCATCTCGGCTGCAGCTTTTCTTGTAAAGGTTAGGGCTAGAATTTTATTTGGCATAACACCTTTAAAAATTAAAACCAAATACCTTATAGTTAAAGCAAATGTTTTTCCACTTCCAGCACTTGCACTAAGTGCTTCATATATTTTAAAATCACTCATTTTTCACATCCACAAAGTATATCATAGGCACAATATTTACAACCTTCATTATTGCCAAAATCAAAAGGATTTTTAAACTTTTGCTTTAACTCATCAATAACTGCTTGCAAATCACTAAGAGTTTTTTCACCATTTACAAATTCCATATTTTTTGTAGAAAAAAAGCAAGATTTTATATTATCTCCACCGCCTAAAAGAGCTTCATAAAAAGGAAGCTGTAAAGATTTATCATCAGCATTTCCGGTTTTATAATCAATTACTAATTTATCACCATTATCATTTACATCGATTCTATCAATTCTACCTTTTATTTTTATACCGTTAAAATCGGTAATTTTCTCCTCTTCGCCTTCTAAAAATTTCCAACCACTTTTTTCATGGTCTTTCATCCTTTTATCAAATTCTCTAAACTCTTTTAAAATTATATTTTTTTCAAGATTATTTATGTTTAAATCTTTTGAATATTTTAAAAGATTTAATTTAAAAAGATTATAATCAAAAGTTTTATTTGCCTTATAAGTCTCTTCCAAAACTTTATGAATTAATGTTCCTTTATCTTTATTGTCAAGTTCTAAATTTACACCTTTTTCTTCTCTTATGTTATAAATATATTTTATAGCATAGCATTTTGGACATCTTAAAAATAAATCAAGCCTTGAAAAAGAAAGAGGCTCTTTAAAAAAATCATGCTCTAAAACAAAATTTCTTTTTAAAATTGGCTCATTTGTATCTTTGTATAAATCTTTATAAACGCCTAAATACTCTTCATCGCTAAAATAATCATCTTTTTTTAAATTAAAATTTTCAAAATCTTTTAAAAAAACAGAAGGCTTAAAATCATCATTTTCAAGATAACAAATAGCAGCTTTTTTGGAATTTAAAATAAGCTTTTTATAGTAAAATTTTTGCAAATTAAGCCTATCTTCATGGCTTATAAGTCCAGCTTTTTTTCTAATATTTGAGTTTAAAAACATCTCATTAACTGAAGCTTTTGGAACTAGATTTTTATTAAACTCAGGTATTATTACCGCATCAAATTTAAGCCCTCTACTTTCTAAAAGCCCCATTACACTTACTTCGCCACCACCAACATGCTCGATTGATTTCATATTTAAATAAAGCAATAATATCTCACAAGCATCCATTAAAGTTGGTAAACTTTGATCTATATAAATTTTTATTTCAAACAAAATTTCAAAAATTTGTTCTTTTATATCCTCTTTTGAATAATTTAAAATTTTGTTTATGAAATGCTCAAATTTTTCAAAATTTACATTTTTATTGAAATTTAATTTAAAATCTTTATAAAACTCATCAGTTATTTCTAGCATGTTTAAAAAAAGATTTTTTGTTGTAAATTCTCTTTGCGATAAATAGTTTTCTTCTAAACAGAGCTCTTCATCTTCTAAAATAGCTTCTATTATTGTTTTTAAAATTTGAACAAATAAAGTTTTATTTAACGGCTTTCCCATTGCGAAATTTAGCATATTGTTAAAATCATAGCTTTTTAAAAGCTCACTAAAACTTTCATCTGGTAAAATAACAACTATATTTTTAGGATCAATTCCCAAATTTACAAAGTATGATATTTTTTCAAAGATATAAAAGCACTCTAAGCTTTTTGTCAAAAATCCACGATGAAGAATTTCATCTGGTTTGTTTGTATTTTTTTCAATTAAATTAAGCTTTAAATTTGATAAATCTAATTCGCAAATTTTATCACTAAAATCATCAGGAATTTCTTCAATAAATTTTTTAATTATTTTTTTACTAACAAGCTCGTTATCTTCTAAAATAAGTTTTATGGAGGTTAAATTTTTGATTTTATCTATAATATCAAGCTCAAAATCACTCAAAACACCATCTACATAAATCTCAATACTATTAAAGCTTTTTATAAATTCTAAATTTATATCATAATCATCACAAACTGTTATATCATCATAAGCATTTATGCAGTTTAATTCGGCCTTATAGTTATTTAGCAAATCTTCTAAAATATCTAAATGCTCATCATACTGAGCATAAATATCGCTATTTTTAAGATCATTTATCGAAGTTTTTGTAATGGCAAGTTCTTTAAAAAAAGAAAAAAGATAGTCACTATTTTGTAAGAAATTTAAAGAGCTTATTTTAAGCTCTTTTTCAAGTTTTTTTGTATTTTTAACAGCTCTTTGCATGCAAAGAAGTCTATTTATATCTGAAATTTGAAATTTGTCTTTTACAAAAATAGATTTTTTAAAAAACTCATTTGTTGAAAGAGTTTTTGGGATTTTACCATCATCAAGAGAAGCTATGTAAGATTTAATACGCCTTGTGCTGTTAAAAACTTTAAGACTTTGACTCATAAGCAATAAACTCCATTCTATAAAATCCTGTATCTTTTCCATCATTTAACTTTATATCTACTCTCCATCTACCAACTTTTGGAACTTTAAAGCTATCAAGCTCTAAAATATTTCCATTAAATTTAGCATTTGGAGAAATGTCAAACTCAGATGTTTCGGGTCTTGTTACAAGTAGTTTAAAATTTAATTTATCACTGTTTTGTGTTTTTGGTAAAACGCTTATTTGTAAATTTATATCTTTATGCAAATCAAAACTATCTTTTAATAGTTTAATACTATATTTTTTATCAAATCTCTCTTGCGAGTCTTGTATTTCGTTATAGTTTCTATCTACATTTTCAAGACTTTCAAAATAATAATTATCCATGTGAACTGGATGATCAAGTGCCAAAATCACAGTCATAATGCATGATGCTACGATTAAGGCAAAAGAAATTAATATTCCATAAGGCCAAAATGTTTTTTTATTAGTCTTATTTTTTTGCATTTTTCTTTATCCTTTTATAATAAAATCCACTAGCAAGCACTAAAACTATTGAACCATAAACAAATAATCTTATAATATTTAGGATTATTCTATTTGTATTTCCAAAAGAATTTTCTAATTTTACGTTATAGATTTTTGCTATTTTTTCTGCACAATCTGCATAGCCGTTTAAAAGTGCTGGATTAAAAGAGTCTTTTCCTTTTTTTGTTGATACTAGAAGTGGAATTATAGATCCTTTGTTTGGATAAGGGCTTAAAACTGCATCCTTATCAAAATTAATATCAGTTACAATATCTATTTTTTTATCATTTGTGGAAATAATTATAAAAGCATAAGGTGATTTTAAATTTTTAGAAATTTCAGCAGATTTTTTATGAATATTTGTGCCATTTAAATCTTTTAAAGCCACTACTCCTAAAAATGCACCTGTTTTTTCATAAAGCTCATCACCAATAACTTGCATTTGAGAAGTAGTGATATTTTCTAAAATTCCATCATTTTCAATAATTACATTATTGTTTGCAAGTAAGTTATTTAGAAAAAAGGTGCAAAAAATTGCACCTATTATAAATTTTTTCACTTTTATCCTTACCCGATAAAAAGATTATTAGGGGTTAGAACCGCCCAAGCACTAATTATAGCTGTTATTATAAGCCCGATTAAAATTATAATTTCAAAAAGCTTTGATGAGCCATTGTTACTTTGTGACATTTTCAACCTCCATAACATCATTTGCAATTTTCATATTTGCTTTCATTGGAACGCTACTTACATCTTTTAAGACATAAGGTTCTTTTGCAACTTGTTGTTGTGTTTTTAAACCAAGTATAGTCAAAACCACAAGAATAGAGATAAGCAATACTGTTGCTATAAGCATCCCTGTAACTCCGTGAATGCTAAAAACACTTCTATTTCTGTTTTCATTTTCCATAACTTCTCTCCTAATTCTCTTTTGATAATGATATTACATACTCACCAACTGCTCTTTTTTGGATATCGGTTAGTCTTCCATCATTAAACGCAGGCATTTTACCTATAAAACCAAGTTTTCCTCTATTTAATACATCAACTACAAAATCAGCTGAGCCGTATTTTGTAAGATCAGGTGACATGCCATCCATTCCCTTGCCATCTTCACCATGACATGCGGCACAAACCATCCAGTTTTCCATTCCCTGAGCTACATGATTTGGATTTTTAGTACTACTTATAGCTGATATATCTTTAGACACAAATGCAGCTACAGAAATAGCATCATCTCCTGTTACATTGTCTGCATTCATTTCCCCTAGAGGATAATCAAGTCCTTTTGAACCAGCTTTAATAGCTTCTAAAATTCCAGCTTCAGAACCCCAAACAGAAAGGTCAGTAGCTTTGCCATTCATTCCATTTCCTGTAATTCCATGACATGCTGAACACTCAACCAAAAATATTCCTTTTCCCATAGCAAGTAAAGTATCTTTATCAGGACTTGAAAAAGTTTGTTCAAATTTTTGATTATATGCCTTTACTTCCTCATTATAAGCACCAATTTGAGAATATGAATTTAACGGATATCCAAATAAAAAGTACCATATAGCCCAAACTAGCATTAAAATATAAGTAACAGCCCAGCCTATTGGTAAAGAATTTTTATATTCCTTTATGCCATCATACTCAACGCCTTCCTTTAACTCTCCACCACTTTTTTCTGTTTTCATCTTGCGAACATAAAGCCCAACAATAGCAATAGTTGCAATGACCAAAACAATAGCAGCTATTATAGAGAGTAGATTTACATTATCTTCTAAGTTAAACCATTTCATTTTTTAGCTCCTTTTTTGCATTCATTATCATTTGATGGAATAGTCTCTATGATCTCATCATCAATGCTATCATTAAGGGCTAAATTTCCATATTTTTCATAGTTTCTTCTACCTGTTTTTTCTGATCTTCTAAGATGGAAAAAATAAGCGTAAAGCCCTATGCATAAGGATATTATTAAAACGACATATCCATAAGCTTGAAGTGTTCTCATAGTTTCTATACTCATCTTTTATCCTTATTTTAAGCTGTTTAAATATGCTATAAGAGCTACAATTTGTTTAATTTCGCCACGCTCAAAAGCACTTTTAACCTCTTCATCTTCCATTTGATCAACTACAACTTTTGCCTCTTCCATAACAAGTGCTTGTGCCTCTTCCCAAGTACCAAGTTTTGGCATACCTTCTTGATCATAAGGAACATTGAAAGCCTTTTTAACTGTCAAAGCTTCAGCATAAGCTGTTTCTATATCAGCTTTTTTCTTGAACATATATTTATAATTAGGCATAACTGATCCAGGAACTACAGATAAAGGATCTTTCATATGGTGTTCGTGCCAATCTGTTGTTCTATAATTTCCAACTCTTAAAAGATCAGGACCTGTTCTTTTTGATCCCCATAAAAATGGTCTATCATAAGCATACTCACCACTTTTTGAATAAGCACCATATCTATCTGTTTCTGATTTAAACGGTCTTATGAGTTGTGAGTGACATGCATTACAGCTATTGGCTATGTATATTTGACGACCTGAAAGTTCTAAAACACTGTAAGGTTTAGTATCCTTTAAAGGTCTTGCACTATCGGCAAAACTTGGCAAAATTTCCACAACACCTGCGTAGGCTATTACTATAAATAGAAAAACCGCAAAAAAGAATGGATTTTTTTCTAACCAACTAAACATATTATCCTCCTTTTTTAAGCTGCCATTGGAGATGTGCTTTGTGGTTCTTTTGTAAGCACTCTACCTGAGCTAAATGTTTTAAACATATTATATGCAAACATGAAAAAGCCTAACAAATATAAAAATCCACCAACTGCTCTAATCCAGAAATATGGTTTAAGTGCATTAACAGTATCAATAAATGTATAAGCTAAACTTCCAAATTCATTTGTTGCTCTCCACATCATACCTTGAGTAATACCTGCAATCCACATAGATGAGAAGAACATTACAAGACCTGTTGTTTGAATCCAAAATTGTGCTTCCATTAATGACTTTGAATAAAGCTCTTTTTTAAACATTCTAGGAACCATGTGATAAAGAGCTCCAACAGTCATAAAGCCAACCCAACCAAGTGTTCCATCATGAACGTGTCCTGGAATCCAATCTGTAAAGTGAGCTAAAGCATTAACTGATTTAATAGAAAGAATTGGTCCCTCAAGTGTTGAGAACATGTAGAATGTTGTTGCTAAAATCATAAATTTTATTAATGGATTTTCTCTTAATTGATTCCACTCGCCTTTCATAGTTAAAAGTATATTAATACCTGAACCCCAAGAAGGTAAAATTAAAACAACAGAAAACACTGAACTTAATGTTTGAATCCAATCAGGAACAGTTGAATAAATAAGGTGGTGACCGCCAGCCCATAAATAAACAAACATTAAACTCCAAAATGAAAATAGTGATAATTTATATGAGAAAACTGCTTGACCACTCTCTTTTGGCAAGAAGTAATAAACTTGAGCTAAAATTCCAACTGTAAAAACAAACGCAACAGCATTGTGTCCCCACCACCATTGAACCATAGCATCGTTTGATCCAGCATACATAGAAACTGCATGCATCCAATCACCCATACCTGTTAAAAGTCTTGTAGGAATAGCCATATTATTAAACAAATAAAGCATAGCAATTCCTAAAAATGTTGCTATATAATACCACAATGAAATATAAAGAGTTTTTTCTCTTCTTATACCAATAAGTCCAAAAATACTAACTCCCCATAAAACCCATACGATAACAACCAAAATATCGATAGGCCATTGAAGTTCTGCATATTCTTTAGAGCTTGTTATTCCTGCAAGTAGTGTAACAACAGCTAAAAGTATAACAATAACATATAAAATAAAATGAAGTTTTCCAATCATCATAAGAAATTTTGATTCTGCCATTGATACTTTTAAGACTCTTTGTCCTACATAATACCAGGTTGAAAAAATACCTGAAAGCATGAATCCATAAACAACTGCATTAGTATGAAGTGGTCTAAGTCTACCAAAATTAGAAAACTCTCCTGCTATGTAGTTTAAGTCTGGATACACTAACTGAAAAGAGATAATTACTCCAACAAGCATACCTACAATTCCAAAGATTATGGTTGTAAATAAAAAACACTTTGAAATTGTGTAATCGTAATTTAATACATCACCAGGTCGCATTGCACCCTCCTATATAAATTGTATGTTAAACATAAATTAAACATAACTAAGTAATTATATTGTTATTTAGCTAGATTTATTCTTAAATATAAGGAAAAAATCTAACTTTTTTATATTTTTTGTTAAAATTCTATTTTATAACCAAGTCCAGGAATATTTTTTATAACTTGTGCCCCAACTTTATCTCTTACTCTTTTTACAAAAGTTCTAATGGCTGCATCGCTTACATTTTCACTTCCCCAGATATTTTGCTTAATATCTTCATGTAAAACTAAAGTGCCAATTCTTTCAACTAAAAGTGAAACAAAAGCGAGTTCTTTTTTTGTTAAAGGAATTTCAACCCCATTTTTAGACAAAGCCTTTGTGGTTTGGTTAAACTCCAAACCATCACCAAATTTAACATCATTCAAAAGCCCTATTTTTCGCCTTACAATATCTTCAATAACCTTTAAAAGCTCATCCATATCAATTGGTTTTATTAAATATTTATCTATTCCTACATCTATTGCTTTTAAAAGCTTTTCTTTATCACTAAAGGCACTTAATGCAATAATCGGAGTATTGTTTGAAATTTCTTTAATATTTTTTGCCATATCAAGACCGTTCATTATAGGCATTGCTATATCAGTTATTACGATATGTGGATTGTGTTTTTTAAATTTTTTAACACCTTCATCTCCATTTTTGGCCAAAATAATTTCTTCAAAAAGACTATCTAGAGCCTCGGCCATAGACTTTCTGATGCTATCTTCATCTTCAACTATTAAAATTCTAAGACTACCTAAATCACTCATTTTTTCTCCTTTTTTAGTGGTATTTCTATACAAAAATCAACTCCGTTTTTTAAATTTTTAACATATATATTTCCGTTCATATTTGTTATTATCATCTTACACATATAAAGTCCTATGCCAGTTCCTACACTTTTATGTTTTGTTGTAAAATATGGATCGAAAAGCTTATCCATAATGCTATCTTTAATATTTTCACCATTATTATAAATACTAACAAAAGCAAATTTATCATTTTTATAAATTTTTATTTTTATTATTTTGTCTTTTGCATCTAAATTTTGCATAGCATCTTTTGCATTGGTTAAAATATTAATGATTACTTGAGAAAACTCAGCTTTAATTCCAGAGATTTTAACATCTTCATTTTTTAAAATTTCAACGCAAATTCCCTCTTTTTTAAAAGTGCCTTCGAGCATCCCAAGACTCTTATCAATGGCCTCTTTTATGCTAAATTCCTCTTTTTCTTTATCTGATTTAAAAAAATTTCTAAAATCATCTATTGTATTTGACATATTTTTTATAACAGTTTTCGCATGTTCATAAGTATGGATAAATTTCTCTTCATCTTTTAGGTTTTGTTTCATCTTAAACAGATCAATTCCAAGCTCACTTAACGGCTGACGCCATTGGTGAGCAATGTTTCCTATCATTTCACCCATACTTATAAGTCTTGCTTGTTGTGAAAGAAGACGGTTTTTTTCTTCATTTTTTAAAATTTCTTCTTTTACTCTATTTTCTAAGCTTTTATTAAGCTCTAAAAGCTCTTTTGTTTGTTCTTTTACTTTTTCTTCTAATGATAAATTTAACTCTTTTAGTTCAATTCTTGTTGCCATAAGCCTTTCATTAAGTTCAATTACTTCTGTAACGTCATGACGAATAGCAACAAATTCTTCAATATTTCCATTTTCATCCAAAATTGGAATAATGGTTGCATTTAGATAAAAAACGGAGCCATCTTTTGCTAAATTTTTTATAATGCCTTTATAAACTTTTTTTGCCAAAATTGTCTTCCAAAGCCTTTTAAATACTTCTGGACTAACATCTGGATGACGAACAATATTATGATTTTGGCCAATTAATTCATCTCTTGAGTATTTACTTATATTGCAAAACTCATCATTTACAAAAGTTATATATCCATGAATATCAGTTTTTGATACGATATTACTGGCATCTATTGCGTTTTGATATTGTATTAAACGGCTTTGATTTCTATCCATAATATTTAAAAATTTTCCTTATATTTTATAAAACTGCAATTAAAATCTTACTAATATTATTATTAATAATAACTTAAAATGTTATTATTTTTTTAAAAAATTTATATATATTGTTAATTTAATTAATTTGTAGCTAAAAAACCAATATATGAATTATATATTCCAAATAAAATAATAATAAAGGCCGAAATATTAAGAGCTATTTTTTTAAATTTTAAGCTTATTAAATTTGATAAAGAAGAAATAATTAGCATAGTAGGAATTGTAGATAGACCAAAAATTCCCATTATAAAAGCTCCCATAAAAGCACTTTTTGATAAAATTGCCATAGATAAAAATGTATAAACAACTCCACATGGCAAAAATCCATTTAAAAAGCCAAGCAGCATTAAGCCAAATAAAGAGTGCATTTTACTAGCAATTATCGTTGGTTTTTTAAATAGTTTTTTCCATAATTTATCATTTTCTATAAAATTTAAAATTTCACCCCTTTTTATAAATCCAACACCCAAAATAACTAAAAAAATACCTATGAAAAAATGAATATAGCCAATAAGTTTTGAACTTATTGCAAAAATAGAGCTAAAATATCCAGCAATTATACCAAGTAAAATATAAGCAAGCGTTCTAAAAAGATGATAGCTTAAAGAGTAAATAAAAGCTTTAAATTTGCTTAAATTATTAAGCCTCACACTATAAGCTAGAACAAATCCACCACACATTCCAGCACAATGCCCAAAGCTAAGTAAAAAAGCTGTGGGCACAATGTATAAAATTAAGCTTAATAAATCCATTAAAAACTAGAACATTCCTCTTTTTTTGAGCTCATCTTGATAGTATTTTTCAAACGCCAAATCATATTCAGGAGTTCCTGGAATTAACTTTTTGGAACTATTTTCAAGCTTTTCAACCACAATATCCTCTATTTTTTCAAAATTTTTCAGATATTCTTCAATGGATGAGTAAATAATATTTCTAGCTCTATTTTCAGAAACGCTATAATCAATATAGTTTTTTTTCCAAGAAAGCTCTAAAATTTCATGCGAAAGCTTATTATACCTGTCATCGTGTTTTAAAACAAAATCACTCTCTTCTGCAAGTCTTTTTTTAACCATCCAAAACATACTTCTTCTATCAACCTGCATAATATGCATATCTTCACTATTTTCTTCTAAAATATTTTCTGTTTTTTCATCAAGAGCTTTTTCTTTTAAGGCATCATTTGTTATGACTTCTTCTGCAATTTTTACAACGCCTTCTATGCCTTGATTAAATTTTATAAAACCCGAATTATACATATCAATGCCGATTTTTCGTGACACATAAGGAATGTGTGGAAATTTTATTTTCATTTTTACTCCTAATTATCTTATTATTGTATCTTCTCTTTCGGGACTTGTTGAGATAAAGCCAACTTTTACACCTGTTACATTTTCTATTTTTTCAATATATTTTTTAGCATTCTTAGGCAAATCTTCAAATTTATTTATTCCAACAACACTATCCCAGCCATCAAACTCTTCATAAATAGGTTTTACATCTTTTAAATCTGTTGGAAAATAATCAATTTCTTTTCCATTAGGAAGTTCATATTTTGTACAAATTTTAATTTTTTCAAATCCATCCAAAACATCAAGCTTCATAAGTGCAAATGTATTAATGCCATTTAGTCTTACAGCATATTTTACAGCTACCAAATCAAGCCAACCACATCTTCTTTTTCTTCCTGTTGTTGTGCCGTATTCTTTGCCTACCTCACACATTGTATCACCATCTTTTCCAAAATCCTCACTTATAAAAGGACCGTTTCCAACTCTTGTGCTATATGCTTTTAATATTCCTATAACATTTCCTATGTCTTTTGGATTTAACCCAACTCCAGTGCATGCTCCTGCTGAAATTGTATTTGAGCTTGTCACATAAGGATAAGTTCCATGGTCAATATCAAGCATTGTTCCTTGAGCACCTTCTAAAAGAATCTTTTTATCATTTGCAAGCGCGTCCCAAACCATTTTTGTGGTATTTGCAATAAATGGAGATAAAACTCTTTTATACTCATTTAGTTTTTCTAAAATCTCATCTTTTGTAGGTGTTTTGATATCCAAAATTTCAAAAATATATTTTTTATCTTTAAAAGTTTGCATTAGACTTTGGCATAATTTTTCAGGTTCTAAAAGCTCAATTACTCTATGACCGTTTCTGCTTATCTTATCAGCATAGCTTGGCCCAATGCCTTTTCCAGTAGTTCCTATAGCTTTATCACCTTTTTGCTTCTCGCTTGCTTGATCCATTAAAGCGTGATATTCCAAATTTAAATGTGCTTTATCACTTATATAAAATCTACCTTCTAAATCTTTAAAATTTGAAAGCTCTTGTATCAAAACATCAGGATTTACAACAACGCCGTTTCCAATAATATTTATAATATTTTTATGCAAAATTCCACTTGGAACAAGGTGAAGTGCATATTTAACACCATCAACCCAAATAGTATGACCAGCATTGTGCCCGCCAGCACTTCTACAAACATAATCATACTCCTTTGAAAGCATATCAACAATTTTACCTTTTCCCTCATCACCCCATTGACTTCCAACTATTAAATCAACTTTGCTCATTTTTTTAATCCTTTTTTGATAAATTTTGTATTACTTGATCGCTCATTATAGCAAAACCACTAGATTTAAGACTATCTATTTCATAATCCCCACCGCTGCAAAAGATGGAATTTTCACCTAAAAATCTAAAAAATAAACTATCATAATAACGCATTTTTGAATAATATAATGGTGCTAGTTTTATATTTTTATGAGTTGAATTACAAGATAATTCTTCCATTTTTTCAAGTGGGTCTTTAAGCTCATTTGGAATGTTTTTTTTGACATTTTTTAAATCACTCAAAGAAGTTATTCTAGAAAGCTCTCTTAGCCATTTTTTATCTGAGCCTAAAAATAAAGTTCCATTGCCTTTTTCAAACTCCTCTATTTCAACATTTAAAAGCTTGCAAACTATACGAGGAATTTCTATATTGCTGATTTGAAGAGTTGAGTTTATTTTAAAATGATCTAAAACTATTGAGCAAATTTCAAGCGCAAGTTTTAAATCTCTTTTCCCTATCATTTCAGCGCCTATTTGATAAAATTCTAAACTTGGATATTTAAAAACTGGTTGAATATAAAAAATTTTATTTAAATTTTTATCTTTTATTCTCCTTAAAATTATCCTAACAACATCAACTGTGCTATCAGCTCTTAGGGATATGGTATGATTTATCTTATCTTGAAATTTCAAAATTTGCTCATTTGGAACACTTAAATGCTGATGATACGAAAAATACGGAGTTACAATCTCATCAAATCCATATTTAACAAAAACACTAGCAGCAAAACTCTCAAATTCCCTTTTGGTTTTTGCAAGTTCTCCAAAATAAAGCCTTGAGCCATTTGGTATTTCGTGGTCTAAATCAGCCCTATCCATGACACTTCCTTTTTCACTAACTTAAAACATAAGGATATCTAAAATTTCCTTATTTAAATTTAAATTATACAGCTGAATTAGAACTATATATGTGATATTTTAAAAATTTGTCCTTTTTTGCAACATACATCGCACTATCAGCTTGCCTGATAAGCTCAACAAAACCTATTTCTTCATCTTGTGGATAAAATGAAACTCCAATGCTAATACTTGTTTTTATAATATAATCGCCTATTTTAAATTTTACACTTGTTTGTCTTAAAAGCCTTTTTATATCAAAAATTATCTCTTTTTCATCTTTTAAGTTTTTAACTATCACACCAAACTCATCACCACCAAATCTTGCTAAAACATCTCCATCTTTTATCGCTGTTTTCATCTCATCAGCTGCTTTTTGTAAGAATATATCACCAACTTTATGCCCATAAGTATCATTTATATTTTTAAATCCGTCAAAATCTATAAACAACACAGCAAGACTTTTCTTATAAGCTTTTTGTGTATCTTTTATAGCCTTTACCAAAAGTCTCTCGAAATAAAATTTATTTGGCAAATTTGTAAGTTGGTCATATAATGCCATTTGCTCTAAGTGATCTTGCTTTTCTTTAAAAGCTGATGTTTCAAAAAACATACCAAGATATAAATTTTGATTTTCCAAGAACTTAACTTTTAAAATAGTTGGAACCTTTTCTCTATATTTATTCATAATATCAAGTTCCCCGCTCCAAAAACCTTTTTTTAAAAGATCGCTATTCATCCCTTTTTCTGTACTTCTTGAAGATCTAGTCTCATTAAAAAGAATATACTTACTTCCTAAAATTTGGTCTTTTTGATAACCAGTAGCTTTTAAAAAAACATCATTTACATTTTTTATAAAACCATTTTTATCAGTTAAAAAGATAGCTTCAAAGGAATTTTCAAATATATTTTTAAGTAGAATTTCTTTTATATTTTCATCTTTTTTGCGACTAAATTTTAAAAACAAAAGAGCAGTAAAAAAAAGTAAAAAATAGATGCAAAAAATCAATTTATTAAAAATTTCAAAAAAACTTTTATAAATAATAATTATTAAACCATTATTTTTAGTAATATAAAAAAATTCAAATTTTTTTGTTTTTTTATTTTGTTTGAAATTAATCTTTTCAAATTTTATATTTTGATAAATTTCATTTAAATTACCTAAATTTGGGCTGAATTGCTCTATTATTTTATATTCATTATCAAAAATTATATACTCTAAATCACTTTGTTTTTTAAAATTTTCATCATTTTCTAAGAGTGCAGCTTCTAGCTTTAATCTATCTTTTGCAAAATTTAAAGCTAAAAATGTTGCTAAAATAAAAATTAAAAATAACAATGATGAAATAGTAACTTGCTGTTTGTTCATATAAAACCCGTGATAATTGTAATTGGCGAGAGAGTGAAGGAATCGAACCTCCCACGAAACAGTCAACTGCTCCGTCATCGGATTTGAAGTCCGTGAACGCCGCCAGATCGTTTTACTCTCCAAAGCGTGCATTATACAAAATTTAGAGTTAAATTTTTATAAATTTTATAATTCCTATTAGAAATAAATTTAAAAAATACTAAAGCTAAATTTTAAATATTATTCTAAAATTTCAAATTTTCTTTTTTTAAAATAGCTATCTCTTATAAAAATATATGGATCATCTTTTCCCTCAACTGCTCGTTTTTTAGCTCCAGGATCTAACGACTCCTCATTTACATCTTTTCCTATATTTATGTAAAGCCTATTAGCATCATCATTTATATAGCTTATTGGATTTGTAAAATAATCTCCAACAAGACCAAAACTATCTCTTAAGCTAGATGGCCCAAGTATTGGCCAAACTATATAAAATCCATCTGCAAAACCCCAAACTCCAAGAGTTTGCCCAAAATCTTCATTATGTTTAGGCATGTTAAAATGCATTGTAGCAGCATCGCTAAAACCAGCAAATCCAACGGTTGTATTTATTAAAAAACGCTTTGTTTCATTCCATGAGTTTTGAAATTTTGCTTGTAAAAGATTATTAACAAGCCTTATTGGATACATTAAATTATCAAAAAAATTGCTAAAAGCTCCTTGAATTGGATCTGGCATCACATAATCGTATGTGTAGCTTACAGGATACATGATATAGTTATAAAAAGCTGAATTTATAGATGTCATAACGCGGTTATATCCAATTAATGGATCATAAATTTCATCATTAGCTTTGTTTTCAAACTCACTATTTACATTTGAAAAGCCAATATTTAAAGTAAGAATAAAAATAGCTAAAGTTCTCATTTCATAACCTTTTCAATTTTTGCTAAATCTTGTAGTTTTTTATCATCAATAAGATAAATTTCATCAATTAAGCCATTTTTAAATTTCATACTTCCCATATCGCTTAAAACATTTTTTCCTCTTACTAATTCACCTGCTACGCATTCGGTTAATACTCCCATAATAGCAGATTTTAAAGGATTAGTATTTGAAGCTAAAAAGGCTGTGCAAATTCCTCCTAAAATACACCCACTTCCTGAAAATTTACCCATTAAAGAACTTCCATTTTTTAATAAATAAACCTCATTTTCAAAAGCAACAACATCTATTTTACCAGTTATCACAATGGCCGCATCTGTTTTTTTGCTAAGTTCTTTTGCTAAATTTACTCTATTTAAAATATCATCATTTAAATCTTTCAAGCCAGCATCAACGCCTTTTGCTATACTTTTTTCGCCATTTAAAAACTTAATTTCTGAAATATTTCCTTTTATGATGCTAAATTTATACTCTTTTAAAAAATTTATGGCAGTTTCGTTTCTAAGAGTGCTTGCTCCAACCCCAACAGGATCCAAAACTACCGGTAAATTTAAAGAATTTGCCATTTTTATAGAGTTTTGCATAGCTTTTATAGTATTTAAATTTAAAGTTCCTAAATTTATTAAAAGTCCATTTGAAATAGCAGTTATTTCACCACTTTCGCTTGGCTCATCAGCCATAACGGGACTTGCGCCAATTGCAATGAGTGAATTTGCGACATCATTTACTGTTACATAGTTTGTTATGCAGTGAATCAAAGGGTTTTTTTCTTTTAAATTGCTTAAATAAGTTTTTATATCTTCATTTTCCATATTATTTCTTTATATTAAGATTGTGATTATTTTATCAAAAAGCAGTTAATCTTAGCTTTATTTTTTAAAATAAGTTAATTTTATAGTATTTATAAAATATTAAATGACAATTATTTCTATTTTTATATAGTAAATAAAATTTATATATTGGAAGGATTTTTTTATGAAAAAATATATTATTTCAGCTAGTATAATTAGTGCAGTATTAATAAGTGGTTGTTCAACAACATCGAACCCAGTTGGCGGAAATGTTTATGATGCTTCACAGCTTAATCAAGAACAAAATGCTCAAAATGTTCAAATAATACAGGTATCACCTGCAAAAATAGCTGTTGATAATAGTGAAAATAGAAGGTTGGCTCAAACAGCTGGCGGGGTTCTTGGTGCAGTTGCAGGTGCAGTTGTGGGATATAATGTAGGAAGTGGTGGAAGCGTAGCTGGAACAACAGCTGGTGGTGTAGCTGGTGCTGCTGGTGGAGCAGTGGCTGGAAGCATGGTAGGAGATAAAAAAATAGTTGATGGAGTAACAATCGCATATAAAACCAGTATTGATGGAAAAATAAAAACTTCAACTCAAGGAGGAAAATTGTGCGAATTTCAAACAGGCAAGGCTCTAATGATCATTACAAAACAAAATGAAACAAGAATCCAGCCAAACTCAATTTGTCCTAAAAAATAAAAAAATATAATTATTTATAATTAATATGAAACTTAAAGTTGTCTATGTTTTAATAATCGCATCTTTAAAGCATATAGTTGATCTTAGGCTTATGTTTTAGCAGTAAAACATAAGCTGGTCAAATATATTTTATAATCATCACTTTTTGTTTAAACTAAATAATTATTTTAAAAACTTATAAAATCTATCAAATAAATAGAAATTAGATACTTTTATATTTATATATAAATCAGTCTTACAAGTATTTTGCTTTTTAGTTTTGAAAAATAATGGGATAAAATTTATACTAGAGGTTTTTTCATTTTGCAATTCCCTCTTCTTTTAACCATATATTCATATTTTCAACTGCAAATTCCATAGCCTTTTCATCGGCTTCTTCATATTTTCCTTGTTTTGCAAGTTCTAAAACTACTATAAAGTCATTTAAACTTTTAATTGTCATTTTCCTATCATCATCTAAATAGTTAAATTTTATTCTATCTTTTGCTTTTTTATAAATATCATCAGCTAAATTATCTTTTATGCTTTCTAAATAGTTTAAAGCTTCTTTTTCAGTTTGCAAAACTACATATTTAAAATTCATTTCTTATCCTTTAATTATTATTTAATTATGTTTCAAAATCCATAGGATCAAATTTATACTATCCCTGCTTTATTTTTACTTAAAACCTCTTTAGTGTTTCAAAATCCATAGGATCAAATTTATACATCTTCTTGTGTAGTCTTATCATCATCTGAATTTGAAAAAATATTATTAAAGTCGTTGCTTAAAGATTTAATGTTCTCTAAATCTTTTTTAATACTCTCAATATCTAAATTTGAATAATATTCTTCAACTTTAGAATTTTTAAATATCATTTTTTCATTAAGATTTCTATCAAAGTAAAATGTTATAATTGTATCACGAGAGGGGGGTAGTGACAGTTGTGGTCCTCCCCTCTTATACACTTCTCTTCAATGTGATCTACAATACAACGAAATCTCACATTATTATCATCTTGCCACTCATAAGTTGTAGAATTTAGATATTTTTGTTCCTTGTCTATAAAAGGTGTTTTGAATATTTTTAAATATTCTCTAAGAGAATTTCCTAGATTTACGTTTCAAAATCCATAGGATTAAATTTATACGCGTCTGCCATGTTTTCAACACAAAGCATCATTATGGTTTCAAAATCCATAGGATCAAATTTATACAGAGCTCTTTTAATCCCAACATTAACTGCAAATTGTTTCAAAATCCATAGGATCAAATTTATACCCTGTTAAAAATTTATGTTCGTTTGAGTAAGTTCTAGTTTCAAAATCCATAGGATCAAATTTATA
>QWBY01000691.1_pt1 | contig 33455 bp, 25 predicted proteins | sample 1972471 | NCBI WGS metagenome assembly QWBY01 (sample SAMN09866722, study PRJNA288562) | Human gut metagenome isolate term6_stool, whole genome shotgun sequencing... | reverse complement strand
CACCCAATAGTGTAAATGATAACATTGTTAGAGCAATCATAAGTGTCGGGAAGAACAATTGATATGGGTAGAACATCATTTGTGTTTGTGCTTCCGAAGACATAATACCCCATGATACATCAGGTGGTTGAAGTCCGATACCCATGTATGAAAGGAATGCTTCAGAGAAGATGAATCCCGGAATATCAAATGTAAGTCCAACAATAACGATTGCAAGTACGTTAGGAATTATGTGTCTGATAATAACTTTCCAAGTCGGAACACCGAGTGTTCTTGCAGCAAGTACGTATTCTTCATTTTTAACAGAAAGTACTTGACCACGAACCATACGGCTGGTTCCGGTCCAGCTCGTTAGTGAGAGTGCAAGGAGTATTGATCCCAAGTTTGTCTTATTGAGCCACAAGCAGACTAGGATAACAATAAGAAGATATGGTAAACATGATATAATTTCAACTATTCTCATCATAATGTTATCGACTTTTCCGCCTACAAGTCCTGCAATTGAACCGTATGCAACACCGACTATCATTGCTATGAATGCACAGACAAGACCGATTACGATAGAAACTCTACCACCAACCCAAACACGTGTAAATATATCACGTCCTGCAGTGTCGGTTCCGAACCAATATGTTCCGTTCGGTGAAATATTTAGTGCTTGTGCATTTTGTTCTTTAAAAGAAAATTTATTAAAGTGTGGACCTGCAATAACCATGAATACCAGAAGAATTATGATTCCGATTGATAGCATTGCAGCTCTGTTCATTTTTAATCTGCGCCAAACGTCTTCCCAGAAAGTGATTATAGGTCTAGCGATTTTTTCAGCTTCTATATCGTCTCTTGGAATTCTTTTAAACATTTCAGGCGTTATATTAAGATTTGTATCTTTTATTTCTTTTTCCATATGGTCCTCCTATTCTGCCAACTTGATTCTCGGATCAAGGAATCCATATACTATATCAACGATAAGTTGTGATAAAACAAATAAAAATCCGAATAAAACTGTAGTTGAAATGATGAACGGGTAGTCTCTGCTTCCGATGGAGCTTACTAAGAATTGACCTAATCCCGGTATATTAAATATTTTTTCAATAATAAATGAACCGGCAAAAACACCTGTAATTTGAGGTCCTAAAATTGTAACAGCCGGAATCATAGCATTTTTTAATATGTGCTTGAAAAGAATTCCCATTTCGGTAACACCTTTTGCACGAGCTGTTAATACATAGTCCGAATTTATAACTTCAAGTACTGATGAACGCATATATCTTGCGTATGTTGCAATTGTACCGAAAGATAGTGCCGTAATAGGCATAACAAAGCTCTTCCAGTTTCCTTTTCTATAAGTTATAGGGAACCATTTGAGTTTTGCTCCAAAGAAATATTGTAGCAAACTTGCCATAACGAATGATGGAATCGTTACCCCCAAAATAGCAATTGTAATAACTAAGAAGTCAGGCCATTTCCCTCTGTTGAGTGCGGCAATAAATCCAAATGCAACACCGATTGTAAAGCCAAAAAATATTGAAATAAGTCCTAATTTTCCACTGACAGGTGCAGTCTTTGCTATTGTCTTTGAGATTTGTTGACCAGGGTAGATAATTGATTCTCCGAAGTCTCCTTTTAATGCATTCTTAACAAAAAGCGCATATTGTGTTGAAACCGGTTTGTCAAGTCCGTACTTTTTATTGTAGTTTGCAAGAACTTGTTCAGGTAAGTTCTTACGTGCTCTTGTTGCCAACGGATTTCCAGGTACTGAGTGCATCATCCAGAAAGTCGCGGCAGAAACCACAATTATTGACAAAACCATAAACGCTACACGCTTAAGCATATATCTTGTCATATTTCCTCCTTTATGTAGGATTATAGGGAAAAGTCCGTGTAATAAACACAGACCCCTCCCAAAACCTATTTGTTTATAGCTATTTAGCTATTATTTTACTATTTGTCTCTTCCTGCTGTATAAAGTACTTGGAATCCCATTGTTGCGAAGTAGTTGTTTCTTGCTCCCTTTACATAGTTTCTTCTGAATACGTTTGAAACTGCGTGGTTAATTGGAACTAATGCTGCATCTTCATAGATAAGAACTCTTTCAGCTTCGTGTAGGAGTTCTCCTCTCTTCTTTGCATCAAGTGTTACTCTTGCTTCTTCGAGGAGTTTGTCAAACTTTTCGTTTGTCCAAGCTGTTGGATAAGCACGTGTCTTTGAGTAGTTTGTTTCGAGGAAGTTTGATGGGTCGTTGAAGTCTGCACCCCATGCGAGCCATGCGATATCGTAGTCATTAGCTTTTAGACGGTTTGTGAAGTCGTTCCATTCGTGGTTTGAAGCTTCAACTTTGCATCCGAGAGCTTTTTCAACTTGTTGTTGGAATCCTTCGATTGCGATACGTCCTTCATTTGAAATATCTGAACCCATTAATCTGATTGTTACAGTTGCAGGGTCTTTTCCTAATTCTTTGCATCCTTCTTCAAATAATGCTTTAGGATCTTTGATTTCGTTCTTAAGATCGAGAGCTGGTCCTTCGCCTTCTTTGTTGAATTCTTCACCTTGAACTCTTACTGTCGGTGGAACAAATGCATAAGCTGCAACAGGATTTCCGTTCCAAGCTGTTTCAATGATTTGTTCTCTGTCGATTACAGCTGCGATAGCTCTTGTAATCTTTGTATTAGCAACGTTTGAACCTTCGTTGAAGTTCATGAGCCAGTAACCTGTCCATGGGTTCAAGTTTGTTACTCTTGTGTATTCACCTGTTTCAGCAAGTTGTGCTTGCCATTTAGGGTCACCAACACCTGCAAAATCAAGTTCGCCTGTCAATAAAGCGTTGTTGATTGTGTTAGGGTCGTTTAAGATTTGAGCGTTAACTTTTTGAAGTTTAACATTTGCTGCGTTCCAGAAATCTTCGTTCTTTTCATAGACGATTTCGTTGTTGATTGTCATATCAGCAATCTTGAAAGGTCCACATACAGGGATGTTTTCAACTTCAGATGAACCGTATTGGTCGCCTAAAGCTTCAACCATGTCTTGTCTTTGTGGGAAATAAACTCTTTGTGTAACAGTGTCCAAATAGTATGGGCATTCGTTTTCAAGAGTAACTTTTAATGTGTAATCATCCGGTGTTTCAACTCCGAGTTCTTCAACAGGTTTTTCACCTTTGTTAACAGCTTCACCGTTCTTTACAAGATATACGAGGTTTGCAAATGGGCAAGCTGTTTCAGGAGTTGCTGAACGACGAATTGCATAAGCATAGTCTTGTGCATTTAAATCTTTGCCGTCACTCCATTTCATTCCTTGTCTGAATCTTCGTCTACACGAATAAGTGGTTCAAGTGTGTTGATAAGTACACCGTTACCATACATATCGTCGCCTGTTGCAGGGTCGAATGTGTTTGGCCATGAACCGATGAATGTGTTGATGAATTGATCTTCATCAGCTTCTGCATCAGCTGTTTCTGTTTTATCAGCATCAGCTTTGTCATCAGTTGTTTCTTTTTGATCATCTTTTTGATCATCTTTTTGATCTGTTGTTTCTGTGTCAGTTGTTTTATCTGACTCTTTTCCAGTATCTTTTCCGCATCCTGCGAGTACACTAAGTGCAAGGATTGCAGCAATTAATACTGCTAAAAATTTTTTGGACATTTATATGTTCCTCCTTTTTATTTTGAGGGTTATACCCCCATCAAGTAGTAATTATATAACAAAATGCAATTGATGTCAAGAATCGGAATCATTTTAGTGACCCCGATCACGTGACGCAAATTACACGTTTGTACCGTTTATTAATAAATTTTAACTTATTCGTAAGCTTTTAGTGAACTTACCATATCTATTGACTTCAGTCTCTTCCTTACAATAAACTCTACAACGAATGTGAAGAAGAAGCTTATTAGTGCTGAGTACATATACGGTCTGAATGAGATGATTGTGTTTAAAATTATATTGTCCGGCGGAAGGATCTCCGCAACTGCAATTAGCATTCCCCATCCCACGAGGAACCCGACAAGTATGCCTATAACCGTCAATATATAAGTTTCCCGGTAAACGTACTCGGAAAGTTCTTTGTTTGTAAAACCCAAGACTTTAATTGTCGAAAGTTCTCTTTTTCTTTCTTCTATATTAATGTTCGATAGATTATATAGAACAACCATCGCAAGAATCGAGGAGCAGATGATGATTATATAAACAACCGCCGCAACTGATGCCGTCCAGTTATCTATAGCCATTTTGCCCTCCGTGAAATCGACAACGCTCAAAATGGATTTATTCTTTCTCAAACCCGCAATGAGCTCATCTTTTTTCGACACGTCATTCAATTTGATATAGTACGAATTTGTTTCATACTTTTTGTTAAATGTTTCTTCGTAAGTCTTTTTTGTCATGAATACAAAGTGACCAATATAATTATCGACAACCCTGTCAGGCTTAATTCTCGTTTCTACAAGGTCCGAATCACGAAGCTCAATGTCTGTTTTATCCTTTGGCCTAATTTCATCAAGCTTCTTTGTAATCATTATGCCGTCAAGGTTATAATGTCTATCTTTTTTGAATTGCTTTTCCACAAATAAGTCGATATATTCAGTAAATTCTTTTTCATTTTCCGGAACCACAAGCACAACTTGTTGATCACGTCCGTTTTCATTTTCGTATGTGAAACTTTGGGTGTATGCGTTCATATACCCCTTAACATCCTCACTTTTTAAGAATTTTACATAATCATCTTTTCCTTCATCTCCAAGCATTTCGTCGGTAACAATTTGAAAATCGTATTTCATAATCTTATCAAACTGACGGGATTCAATTCCTCCGAGTGCTTCTCTCAAGCTGAAGCCAAGGAATAAAAGGCCCGTACATCCTGCAATGCCGAAGATTGTCATAAACATTCTCGATTTATATCTGAAGACATTTCTCATTGTTACTTTGCCGATAAACCCAAGCCTGTTCCAAATAAATTTGATTCTTTCAATAAGCATCTTTTTAACTTTTTTCGGTGGTTTAGGTCGCATAAGAGATGCCGCATTCTCTCTCAAGGATGATAATACAACGCTCAAAGTTGCAACCATGTTTACCATAACTCCGAAAAGTATCGCGACTATATTTATGAACGGATTTACAATTCCGGTCAGTTCTTTTATAACAAAACTTGCGGAGTATGCGTGATAGATTATTTTCGGAAGGAGTATCGAGCCAAATGTCGCGCCTATGATACCGCCGACAAGACTTGAAATAAGACCGTACGAAATATATTTCATCGAGATACTTGCTGTCGAGAATCCAAGTGCTTTGTATGTGCCGATTTCAATTCTCTTTTCTTCGACCATTCTTGTCATTGTGGTGAGCGAAACAAGGATTGCGACAAAGAAGAAGAAGAGCGGGAAAATCCAGCTGACCACGTCGAGCTTGTGCGATGAATCGATCATAAAGAACAAACTGTCGTTGTCCTTTCTCGTTTCAACTTTGAACTTCGGCTCTTTCAACTTGTCGATCATTTCCTTTGCGTCATTTATTTTCTTTTCGCCGTCATCTAGAGTTTTGAGGACTTCCTCTTTTTTTGAAATGAATTTTTCGTTGTTTTCATTGTATTTCTTTTCTCCATCTTGGAGCTCGACTTTCGCCTTTCGAATTTTTTCATTTGCATCTTTGAGCTCGCGATTCAAAGTTGTTCTGCCGTCTGCAAGGTCCAATTCAGCTTTTTTGAGCTTGTCCTTGTTTTTGTCAATTTCAGCTTTCCCTTCTTCGAGTTCTTTTTTTGCGTCATCCAACTTTTCTTTATTACTATTTAACTCTACCTCAGCCGCTTCTATCTTCGAAAGGCCTTCTTCTATTTTATTTTTATTTATTTCAAGCTCAGTTTCCTTTGACTTAACTTCTTCTAAACCTGCTGTAACCTCATCTTTTTTCTTTAAAACCTCAGAAAGCTTGTAGTCTTCCTCAACATGTGAAAGATTTGCTTCCGTTTTCTTTTGAATTGCATCGTTTAATTGTGATTCAATTCCTTCGATCTCGGCAAGTGCACCTTCAAGCTTTGTCTTGTTTTCCGTAATTGCAAGAAGACCTGCTGCAACTTTTTCCTTGTTTTCAGTGAGTTCTTGTTTCTTTTCTTGAAGACCGCTATTTTTTACAGCGTCGTTGTATTTTTGAAGGCCGTCATCATATTCTTTTTTGCCCGTTAAATACTTATCTTCTGCATCTTTGAGTTTCTTTTTGCCGTCTTCAATTTCCTTTGCTCCGTCCGCCAACTTTTTATTCGCTTCCGCAGTCTTTGTTTTCAGTTCATTTTCAGCATCCGCCAATTTCTTTTTGCCGTCCTCAAGCTTTTTCTTTGCGTCGGCAAGCTTGTCTTCAGCGTCTTTGAGTTCTTTTCTGCCGTTTCTTATATCCTTTGACGCATCGTCTATTTTCTTTTGATTTTTGTTTTTTAGCTCTGCAAACTTGATGCTTGCTCTCGGTTCCAAAATTTCAATCGCATCACTTTTTTTCACGGATGTAATGTTTTCGTATTTGTCGGAATCCGAATTCACTCCCTCGGTGTTTTTGAATGTATATTTTACAAATGAAAATACATCCTTGTCGAAGTTTTCTTTCGTGACATAAGCAACAGTCTCGATTGTCCCTGTTGAAATTTCCGAAACACCTTTGTTTGCTTGAATAAGATAATCGGTGGAAATGACCTTTCCGACAACTGTAAACTCATATGTCTTCAAATCATTTCTGTCTTTGTCTTCCTTTAGCTTATCCGACTCTCTTTCGAACTTTATCTTTTGTCCGATTTTAATTCCGTCTGTTTTCGGAGTAAATTCAATTGCAATTTCCCCGAATTTTTCCGGAAGTCTGCCTTCTTTTATCTCCGGCACCGAAATTTTATCGGAAAGACTCGACACTCTAAAGTTGATTTTTTCATGAGCTAAACTTATATCGGTGTAATATCCCGTCTCCATCTCCTTTATGCCCTTGATATTTATGAGTGCTTCCATATCTTCTTCATTTATACCTACCGGACTGGAAATACGTAGGTCATACATTTTTTGATCTACAATATGGTGCTCGATGCTGTCACGCATCTTCGGTCCCGTTACCTTTAGGCCAACAAGAATAAACACTCCGAGTGCAGTCATAATAAGAATCGAAAGAAATCTTTTCCACGTATTTGAGATTTCTCTTAAAATATCCTTTAGATGAGCATTTTTTAAACGACTTTTGTTCTTGGTGCCGCCTCTTAACTTTTTATCATCTTTTTTTGAAGTATCCATATTTTTTACCATTCTATAGTATCAATACTTACCGGATTTTTATTAACAGTTATATTTCTCGTCTTTGCGTCCCAAATCTCTATAACTCTGTCCGCAATTGGCGTTATCGCTGTGTTATGCGTTATGATTACAACTGTCGTACCCCATTCTCTTGACATGTCTTGCAGCAGTTTCAAAACAGATTTACCTGTGTGATAATCAAGTGCACCTGTCGGTTCATCGCAAAGAAGAATTGCCGGTTTTTTCGATAATGCACGTGCAATTGCGACTCTTTGTTGCTCTCCACCGGAAAGCTCTGACGGAAAATTGTTCATTCTGCCTTCAAGACCTACGGATTTCAAAATTTCTTCTGCCGGTATCGAGTCTTTTACAATTTGGCTTGCGAGCTCTACATTTTCCTTCGCCGAAAGATTTGTGACAAGATTATAAAATTGAAATACAAATCCAATTTTATATCTTCTATAATTTGTAAGTTCCTTGTCGGTGGCGTTTGAAATGTCCACACCGTCAACAATAATCTGTCCGCTGTCCGCCCGGTCCATTCCGCCTAAAATATTTAAAACCGTCGACTTCCCTGCACCTGAAGGTCCGACAATAACAGCCAACTCACCCTTTTCTATACCGAAAGAAATGTGATCATTCGCATAAATCTTACTCTCACCCTTTCCGTATGTCTTTACTATATCTTTTACTTCAGCAAACATTTTATTGCCTCCAAATTATCTTTTGTACTTTATCCCCGGTGCCGCAACATATTCCATTGCCGAACCGATAATATCATGAAGTCCCATCCTTGCGTAAACTCCACTGAACTCTTCCATATAACAGAAAAGTCCAATCATATTACGCCTCTTAGTCAAGCTGAACTTGTCGCCGTCAACCTTTAAATAAGGAAGCTCCTTCGGTGTAACGAACTCTTGATAAATATAATCCGTATTGAAATTTTCTTTTGCCGTCTTTATGAATTCCTCTTCACTCATGCTTCTTCCGGTGTAAACACCTCTTGCAGCATTTAAATCAGTCGGCTTAAAAATATATTTATCCTTATTTTTTACAATTTTCTCAAAAAATTGTTCGTCGCCTTCAAAGCGTGCAGTGAATGGAATGTGTTTTTTTACAAACTCATTCTCTTCTTCAGTTAAAATCTTTCTAGTTTCATCCATGTGAACAACGCTGAAAAACACTTTATTGTGAACAACCTGACTCCTAAAAGAACCCACATAAACCGCAGCGTCATTTAAATATGCCTCGATAAAAGCAGTCGAATCGTCTCGTCTTCTCATTAAATCACTCATAACAACGCGTCTGTAGACAAGATCGATCTCCTCGCCGTCAGCGATCAACTTGTTCTTTTCTCTATCATAATCCAAATTTGAAATATCTTCAATAATACATTTTATTCCATTTTTTTCAAAATGATCTTTAAACATCAAAAACTCATCCGGTGTGCCGGTATCGTTAAAGTCTGCGATCAAAACATTCTTTGGCATTATGCCCTTTATATCTTTGTAAAGTGAGATTATTTTCTTTACCCAAGTGTCAAAAAGTTCATATCTCGAAAAATTCCAATTTAAATCTTCGAAAATCTTAGACTCCAAAAGAAGGCTTGCAACCGCATAGTCCTCGAGCATCGCAGAAGTACCGTCAGTATTTATCTCACAAAATCCGAAATCCTCATATCCGTTGTAAAAAATGTCAAACCTCGACATCGGAACCGGCATACTATAGCCTGGGTCATGTAAAATTAGTTTTTCTACAAAATCGTCATAATTGAAAAGCTTTCTGTAGCTTTCATCTTCGACATATTTTTTCGTGACCTTCTTTACAATCGACATAGTCTCCTTTGCAATTCGCCTGAACGCTTCCTCATCCTTATCAGAAATCAAAAGCGGCTGATATTCAAACGGAATCGGCTTTCCTTTATACAAAAACTTCCTCTTTATGCATTCTTCCAAAAGACGCTTGTAATCCGAAACATACTCGTCTTTTGACATTGCCGCATCCAAATAATCTTTTAAATCTTTATCGCTATACATATAATCCCCTCAATCCTAACATCCTGTCTTCAATTCCTTCATTGAAGTGTGCGGAACCGTTTTAACTCTGTTTATCTCAATCGCTTCTTTTACATTATAAGTTCTGCTATAAATCTCAAGCTGTTTGTTTCTTAAAGTATTTCCTTCCATCAAAGGCACAATCTTTTGAAGTGCCTTTCTATCATAATCATTCACATCAAGTGCCGAAAGAATCTCCTCTCCCCATCTTGAAATCTTCTTGCCCATTAACTTTGCTTGCGGACCCTTCTTATATATTTCTTCTCTTGAACGCAAATGTTCCTTGTAAGTCATATCTCCCAAAAGATTCCACATGCGATCAAGATTGTCGTCGTTGTAAAAAATATTATTTATAAGTGCAACCGCCCCGACATTATATGGCCATGGAAGCGAATCTATCATCCTTATCTCAATGAATTTCTTCGTTCGAACGTCAAAAAACACCATAGTTAAAAGATGTTCCAGCTTCTCCAAATCAAAATCATCGCCTATTGCCTCGCCGATTGTTCCGTCAAAACGCTTAAACTCACCTTGTTCCAAAGTGAAAATTGCATCGGTAGCAAGAACTTTATTCGCATAATCCTTGTAAGAAAAATCCGGTCTGAACGCACGTTCCAAAACTCCTGTCCTTGCCGGATCAGTATTTTCCCAAATCTTAGCACGATATGCATAAATATCCAAAGGACGATTTTCTTTGAAAGCCACATTGTCAAAAAGAGTATATAAAATATTTGTAAGCCTTGTTGCCATACCGTATTTTCTGGAATAATCTTTCTCATTGTGAAAATCAATCGAACATTGTAGACTCGTCGTGCCCTTCATCATAAGGTGACTTAATTTCCCATGCTTTTTGAAATAATCAAACATAGCATAATATCTTTCTTTAGGGAGAATCTCGTAGTCTTCAATTCTGCTCACCGGTTGAAACGGAACAGTGTAAAGCCCGTTTCCATATTTATCAATCTCCGGAAGAATTAAATCATAAAAATCTAAAATTCCGGCTTCAATAGTCTTAACACACCTCTTTTGTTTTGAAGAAAACTCGATTTGTCCGCCCGGCTCAGTCGAAATGCTGAACTCGCCCTTTTTGCACGACAAAATTTTGTCCTCTTCTATGTGTGGTTCAAAACCTTGATTCTTCACCAAATCATTAAAAATATCCTGAGTTCCGCCATTGTCAAAATAACCGACCGCCCTTCCGTCTTCTTTTAAAATTAAGTGCTCGCATTCAACTCCGAGATTTTCTTCAGTCTCCGGCTTCTCGCCGCTCTCTATATAATTTATAACAAAATCTAGTTTATCCATAAAATCTCCTTACAAAATTAAAATATTTTTAAAAAAAGCTTGACAAAATAAATTTCTTATGCTACAATTAAAAATGTTGGTTGAAGAAATTCAGATGTGGCGGAACTGGCAGACGCGCATGGTTGAGGGCCATGTGTTTCACGACGTGGGGGTTCAAATCCCTTCATCCGCACCAAAACAAAAGCTTCGGCATGTGCCGGAGCTTTTTTCGTGTTTATAAAAAATAAAAGTGTTTATAAGATTTTATTATTACATATTAAATCCGATTATTAAGATTTGGCAGCGGGACATCGTTGTTCCTATCGTCACAACGTATGCCGTCCCGCTACGGCGGTGTTTGCTATTTTATACAAAATTATTCGCAAAAAACCAGCGATTACCGGTTCCCATACAAACACTGCAATTTGCGATGATAATTTGATGAGAAACGGTTAGATGGAGTGTTTTTGGAGTGAGGCTTCCCACCAATTTGCGAGGATATTTTGATGAGATGCGACGTAAACTCAATTTTTGATTGCGCAGGTGTGCTCATTTGCACTCCGAGCAATCAAATAATTGAAGTTTGCAAGCAGGTCGCAAAATAGACCGCAAATTTAAAGTACTTTGCGGGCGCGGATAACCGCCGCATTCCCCTCTCCCATCGGTGCCTTCGAAAAATTCCCATAGAGTTCGAGGTCTTTAAAGCCAATTTTTATCATTGTGTCGGCGAGTTTATATGGGTCGATTGGAAGGAGTTCCACTTCGTTGATGTAGTGTTTATCTTTATAGTTTATGAGAGTTTTAAATCCTATTTTCATATCACGACGATAGTATTCGCGAACAAAAGTATAGTCGTCTCCTTTTATTGTCGGGAGGTCTCCAAGATGCTCTCCTTCGATTGCATCATTTCTCCAAAATCTGTTAAAGTTGATATTTTGAATTACGATAACTCCATCATTTTTAAGTTTTTGATATGCTTTTTCAAGAAATGTTATAACTTCATCCATGCTATTTAGATGTGGAATGGAGTTTCCTACAGAGTATATGAAGTCATAGTCACCATGAAGTTCATCAATTTTTAGCATGTCTAAAACTTCTGCATCAAGTCCGTTTTCTATTGCTTCTTCAATCATCGATGGTTCCATGTCGAGACCCACCACGTTGTATCCTCTTTCGACAAGTGCTTTTCCTTCTTTTCCATCTCCACAGGCAACGTCGAGCACGTCGATGCCTCCGGATTTTTTTGCCGATTCAATTAAAAATTCTATTTTCTTTTCACTTAGCGGGAATAGTTTGCTATATATTTCTGCTATTTCATTGTAAAATTTCGACATAGTGTCCTCCTTTTGTTTCACTGCGTTAATATCATTTCAGTTATATTATACCCAAATATCAAATAGTTATTTACGTTGTATTAAATTTGAGTTGCAATAGGGACGGCGGCGTGACACACAGAGCGAAGACAGATTTATAAACACACAAAAAAGAACTGGTGTCATCGATTCGTTCATACTTGCGATAATTTGCGAGGAATTTTCGATGAGAAACGCTTAGATGAAAAATTTTAGGAGTGAGGTTTTTTGCGGCAGGACATCGTTACTTCTCGCTCAAAAACGAAATCAAAGATTTCTTTTTCGCGTCGTAACGTATGCCAGCCGTTACGGTTGCGCCTACAAAGTCATACATTCAAAAAACTTTATCGCAAATTAGCACGCAAACAACCCACAATTTGCGAGAGATCTAAATTTGAGTTACTAATTTTATTGTGGTAAGATATATTTAAGGGGGTCTTATTATCTCAAAACTATCTAATAAATTTTTCAGATTCGTTATTCCTTCGATTGGAGCTATGATTGTTTTTTCACTCTATTCAATGGTTGACGGTTTTTTTGTAGCGAAATATGTAGGCGAAAATGCACTCTCTGCGGTAAATATCAGCATGCCTTTTATAAATCTGGTGTTTGCACTCGGCATTATCGCAGCCGTCGGAAGCCAAACGCTTTGTGGCGTTTTTATCGGAAAAAAAGACTATTTAAAAGCGAACAAAATCTTTAGTTTTAATATAATGACCGTTTCAATCCTGTCACTTATTTTAACATTTTTATTTTATATTTTCAGAGAAAAAATTGCTGTTTTTCTTGGAGCGACCGGTGAGCTTTTCCCGTATGTAATGGATTATTTCGGTAACATTATTTACTTTGTTCCATTTTTTATGATTTCATATAATATGGAAATTCTCGTTAAGGTCGACGGTTTTCCAAGGCTTGCAATGAAAACAGTTTTAACATGCGGCATTTCAAATGTCGCACTCGATTATCTTCTCGTCGGTGTTCTCGGTTGGGGCATCAAGGGTGCAGCGATTGCAACCGGCATTTCTCAACTGATTTCAACTATTGTTTATCTGATTCACTTCACAGTCGGCAAATCAAACTTGGAATTCGTTGAGGTTAAATTCAGTTTCGAAACTTTAAAAAATATTTTCGTTCTCGGCATCGGAGATTTTGTTTCCGAAGTCGGCGTCGGTGTAATTATATTTTTGTATAATTTATTTATCATAAAGTTTTTAGGAACAGATGAGATTGCAACATTCACAGTAATATCCTATTTGAACCAATTGGTGCTAATGGTGTTTTCAGGTATTACACAGGGCATTCAACCACTTTTAAGTTATTATTACGGTCAAAAGGATTTCAAGTCATGCAAGAAGATTTTTAAAAAAGCACTTGTCACAGTCATGGCAACTGCGATAATTTTCTTTTTGATTTTCCATCTTTATTCGAATAATATTTTCGGACTTTTCCTCGGTGAACATCCTGAGCACATAAGTTATTCCGTGACGGCGATGATGAAGTTTACTTATTCGTTCTTCATTGCGGGTTTCAATGTTTTAATCGCTGCAATTTGCGTTTCGTTTATAATGCCTAAATATTCTATTCTAATAAATGTTTTCCGCTCGATTCTTTTTATTGCACTCGCACTTTTTATGACAACAAAAATAAATCCGGAATATATTTGGTTCTCATCGCTCATTTCCGAAGCACTGACATTTGTTTTTGCTATAATTTTTTATCTAAGCTTGAAAGCAAGGAATAGGCGCATGGCAAAAAAACTCCAAAAACAAAAACAGCCGGGGCAAATTTAGCTCCGGTTGTTATTCTTTATCCCATATTTTCCATTTTTTCATTTCATTTTTCACGAGTGATTTTTCGTCGTTTGAGTAACAATAGTCCCTAAGTTTTCTTAAAAAAATTTCTTTTCCTTCAGGAAATTTCGCCTGTAGTGGAATCGGATTCGTCTTGTGCGTAGCTTTAATTATTGTGTCCATATTTAGATTTTCAATTATATAGATTTCTTCTTCCAAAATTTCCTTGACGCTCATTCGAATAAAATTTTTATTTCTTACATAATCTTTGAGCGGTGCACGTTTAAAAATGACAGTAGTTACAATCACAACCTCGAACGGGTGTATCTCGTTTAAAAGTTTCGCAGTTTCGCGTCTGTGACTCATAGTCATATTTCTCCCGCCAAGTCCCAACATAAAATATGTGGAATATTTTATTCCAAGTCGGTCGAGCTTTCTTGTTGCAAGGATGCTGTCGTGTACCGTATGTCCTTTTTTGTGAAACTCCAGTACTTCGTCGGAGCCGCTTTCGAGTCCAAGACAAAGTCTGTCCATGCCGAGCTCTTTTAGTTTCAAAAGCTCCTCGTCGCTTTTTCTTAAAACGTCGGTCGCACGTGCGAACATCGAAATATATTCCACTTCGAAATATTTGTGAATGAGTTTAAACACGGATATTAAATGATCCGTTGAAACACAAAGCGGATTGCCCTCAAGCAAAGTAAACCTTTTCGGCAGGCGATTAGTTTTTTGAAGCTCTGTCTTTCTTTCAATCAAAAAATTTTCGACCTCGTCGAGTTTGAAGATGTGAAATTTCTGCTTATAGTTCAGATCGCAATAAATACATTTCTTGTATGAGCATCCGGCGGTCACCGGCACCATTTCGTTGTGCATTTCAGGCATCGGCGTGTACATATATTTCGGATAAAACTTGTCCACAAAATCACTCCTTTGATTATATTATAACACAAAGGCAAAAATTATAAAAAAATATCTATGAGATTTCTCCCATAGATATCTAAACTATTCTTCGCCTCCAGGATTTGTGTGTTCTTGAAGCATCATATTGGCAAGCTGTATCAATCGAACAGCTGTTTGAAATTGTTCTCCTATAACATCGTATGCCCCATCTTCAGAAAGGATTCCTGCTGAAATATCTTCCGGCAATTCTCCGTTATTCAACGCTTCAAAATCATCAAACCAAGCTTCAGAACTATAATATGCACTAAACTTCGCATAGTCCTTTTGGTGCGCTTCAAGTTTGTCCAAAACTTTATTCACTTCCTCGAGAAGTGCTTCATGATCATTCATGATTTTTTCCATTTTTTCAATATTTTTAATTCTATCCATTTTTCCTCCTCATAAAAGCTAGAGTGAATCGTCACCCTCATTTTTAATTTTTTGTTCCTTTGCTCTATTTTCACGGTCAATTAGTCGCTTACTGCGTCTATCTTCACTTTGGTCACGACGATTATCCTTTTTGTATGAACCTCTTTTATTTTCGAAGCTTCTATTTTTATCTCTAGGTCCATCTTTTTTTCTATCTTCATTCGGCTTGAACGGTTTCTTTTTAAACGGCTTTTTATCCTTCGAATCTTTATTGTTCCATTTTTTATTCTTATCGAACTTTTGCTTTTTATTCTCAGGTTTTTTGTCAGACTCTTCGTCTTCGAGACTTTCAGTAAAATCTTCTTCAACGACTATTTCGCCAAACTCTTCCTCTTCATTTTTTAGTTCTTCGGCTTCATCGATCTTGTCCACCTTTTTAAGAGGACAATTACAGCCATTCTTTTGATTCGGTGCTTTTTGTTCATATATTTCATCTGAAAGTTTAAAAACTGATTGTGAATAACTTCCATCTTCACTTTCAAGTGAAACTGTAATCTCATCTGTCAAAACATTTACATATATAACAGTTCCCGGTCCCTTCGGAGTCATAACTCTAGAACGAATCTTCGGCATTTCAGAAATTCTCTCTTGGTAAAATTCCTGTTCATAGTTTAAACAACAAAGAAGCCTTCCGCACATTCCGCTGATTCTCGAAGGAGTCAGTGCAATATTTTGGTCTTTCGCCATTTTAATTGTAACATTGTTAAAGTTCGACATCCAACTTTTGCAACAAAGTTCGCGACCACATTGACCGATTCCGCCCAAAATTTTTGCTTCATCGCGAACCCCGATTTGTCTAAGTTCAATTCTCGTTTTATAAAGATACGCAAGATCTTTTACAAGCTCCCTAAAGTCGACTCTATCGTCGGCGGTAAAGTAAAATAGCAGCTTGTGATTATCAAATGTATAGTTGCAATCCGTTAGCTTCATCGGTAGTTCATGTTTTTTTATAAGCTCTTTACACTCTTCAAAAGCCTCAGTTGCCTTGATGACATTTTCTCTGTATCTTTCCTTGTCCTCCTCGGTTGCAACCCGAATTACCGGTTTTAAATTAATAGTTTCTTCCCCATCCGGCACTTCAGTTGTCATCTTCGCACAAAAACCCATTTCTTTTCCGCGAATTGTCTCGACAATAACCGCATCGCCAAGCTTTATATCATAATCACAGCTATCAAAAGTGTAAATTTTTCCAGCCTGTCTGAATCTTATTCCAACTACATTCATTTGTTCACCTCCTTCAATTTATTTGTAACTTCTAGAAAAGTAAATTTGCTAGAAGCAGTTTTTTGTTGTAATTTCCGGCATACAGTTTCGCAGTCTTATCGAGTCGTCTCGATTTTTCAATCAAATAATCAATAGAAAAATCATAATGTTCATTCAAATATTTTGAAAGAGCGAGTTTCGGCTCACCACCACTTCTTTCAAGAATCATGTCGGATAATATTTTTTGTGTATACTCAGTATATATTATTAGATTTACATAAGAGATTTCTTTCCCCTCGAGAAATGCGTCACCTGTTGAAAGAATTACATTTTTTGCAAAGGCATTCATCACCTTTGTATCAGCATGAATAAACGAATCTGCTTTCTTTGCACTTCCGTCTGCAACCGAAAGAATTTCTTCGGTAATATTCGGAAAAATTTCTCGCATTTCTTCATCTTTCAAATCCTGAAAACGAATATTTGTAACACGACTTCTTATTGTCGGAAGAAGTTCTTCAAAATCTTTTGTGATCAAAATAATAAACTCACCTTTAGGCGGTTCTTCGAGAATTTTCAGAAGTGCATTTTGTGCATTCTTATTCATATTTTCTGCATTATCAATGAGAACAGCTTTTTTTCCGCCCAAATAACTTTTGATTCCCGAAAAATTTATAAGTGCACGAATATCATCCGCTTTTATCATTTCATCCTCTTTTTCAATAAGAAACAAATCCGGATTCTTTCTTATATCATCAGACTCTGAAATTCCCAAGAGTTCTCTTAAAAAAGAAAGAGCCACAAGTTTTTTCCCTGTGCCCTCTTTCCCACTAAACGAAAGGGAGAGGCCGTCCCTAGACAGAAGCCCCGAAAGCTCCTCCCTTTCTCTTTTATGACCGACAATCGCCATTAAATTCTTACAAATTGTTCAACATCAACAACGAAAACAGTAGCACCGCCAACTTTTACTTCGAGCGGATATGGGATGAATGCATCTCCCGGCATCGTCACAGTTAAAAGCGATGTTGTAATTTCTCTTTGTTTACAATTCTTTTCTATTATGGAAAGAACTTCATCTTTCTCATCGTCTTCAACACCTATTAAAAGTGTTGTATTTCCTGCTTTTAAAAATCCTCCGCTTGTTGAAAGACGTGTCAATCTGAATTTTTTCTCTGTAAGTTCATCTACCAACGGATTTACATCGGCATCTTGAACGATAGCAACTAATAATTTCATGCTTCTTCCTCCTTTATTAAGTCCAAAATATATTGTCTAACTTCTTCTAGTACTTTGTCCTTGTTCATGGCTGCGTTCACAACCTTTGAATTACGACCTCTTGAGAGTTTCTCATAACCTCGAAAAACTGCATGGTGGAAACTTTCATTTCTCATTTCCAATCTGTCAAAACCTCTCTCTCTTTCGATTCGTCTTAGACCTTCTTTAAAGTCTAACATTAAATAAATCGTTAAGTCAGGTCTATAACCATGAAGACAAAAGTCGTTTAAATCTTCGACCCTCTCCATACCAAGTGCAAGTCCTCCACCTTGATATGCAATGCTTGACGGAAGAAACCTGTCTGCGATTATCAAATCATATTTCGGCAAATCCTTTTTGAGCATCGAGTAGTTTTCACACCTCATCGCCGCAAATAGTAGTGCTTCCGTTTCCGGTTCTATGACCGTGTCATTATCAAGCAATATATTTCTTATTTTTTCTCCAACATAACTTCCGCCCGGTTCTCTGAAATATTTAACCTTCAAATCCTTCGGCAAAGTTTCCTTTAGACCATTTATGACGGTTGACTTGCCTGTGCCGTCCGGTCCTTCTATTACTATAAATTTACCCATTAATTCGAATTCTCAATAATATCATAATAATAGGGATTTTTCTTCCCTACATCTTTGTATGTCTTATAAATTGCAATGTTTTGATCTATATCGTTCTTGTCAATTTTAAGACCTCTTACCTTTGTCATAAGAGCCGCAACTTCATCACGTCTTATTGCTCTGTCCGGATTTTTCACATTTTCGAGTCTTTTAAGCCAACCTTCAATGAAGGCTTTTTGCATAAATCCTCGACTCCAATGTTTTTCCGGAACACCGACTGTGTTACCGATTGCTTCTCCAATATTTTTGAATCGAGCCAAAATCGTAATTGCTTCCCCAAGAGTGATGTTGTCATTTGGTCTCATGTTTCCAAACTCGTCACCTTTCATAAACCCAACTTCCTTAGCTTTTTTCATAACAGCATCATACCAAATTTCACTCTTGTCGAAGTCCACTTTCATAAGTCTCAGAACAATTGTCGCAAATTCCGCACGATTAAGATTGTCCGCAGGTCTGAAAAGTTCGGAGCTGTCCCCTACAAAAACAGGATTTTTTTTCATTTCAGATTTGTCTATGCCGAAATTGTCTATAAGGCTTTTGAGCTCATCAACTTTCAAGTTGTTTAAATCTATTTTCATCATATAGTCCTTGAGAGCCTTTACAGCTTTGTGATAACCTGGTCTGTCCTTGTATCTTCTTATAAGTTCCTCAATTTGGTAGATGTATTTGTTTGCAATCTCCTTGATATTAAGTTCCTCTTCATCTCGCTCTTTGCTTTTAAGCGTTTCGTCAGTTTCACCCTCCGCATGTAGTGACGGCATAAACATAAAGAAAAGTCCGGCAATCATTGCGGCAGCAAGAATAATAGCCAAATATTTTGCAAGTTTTCTCGCAAATTTATTGCTCATTTAATTGTTTCCCTCCCTACTTTTTAACCACGCATCCATGATTTCCATAGACTTTACAGTCATCTCATGAGTAGTACGTGGTAAAATTGTGTGATTCAATTTAGATTTGTCCTTGTAAAAAGGCACAAGAGAATTGTATACCTTTTCGTTAAATCTTGCAGGCACGATTATATCTTTGTCCCCATCAATCATCAGAATATCACGATTCTCAAGTTTCGACAAATGCTCACTCGGACTATAATATCTAATAGTATCCTTAATTTTCTTTAAGGCCTCGTCATCATTAAAAAAGATTTTATTGAAATATTCGCTCAAGGCTTCATAGTCGAGTGTACCGTTAAACATTACAAGCTTTCCGAAAGGAATTTTTACAAATGCCCCGGCAGCCGCCATAGCTCCCATTGAATGTCCACAAAATACGATATCATTCGGAGAAAAACCCTTCTTTTCACAGAGATAATTTATCAAATCCGGACTTTCGGTAATCGTTTTTACAAGAATATCCCAGAAATTTATATCCGGCTTTTCATAATCAGGATTGCACTCGTCCGCCCTTAGACCATGACCCGAAGCATCCGGTAAAAGCACATAGTATCCGAGCGAAGAAAGAATTCTTGCTCTGAATAAACTCTTCTCCTTTGAAGAGCTGAAGCCGTGATAATAAATAATAGCCGTCTTCGCCCTTTGAATCGGCGTAAGTTCCGTAAGAGGATTTCCATTTATCTTTATTTCAAATTCCAAAATTCTTCACCTCCAAATGCTAGGACCAATCGACAGGAGTTCTGCCGATTTTTTGAAGTCTGTCATTGACATTTTTAAAAACATTGCTTCCGAAAAAGCCTTTATATGCGGAAAATGGCGACGGATGTGCCGCAGTCACAATATTTTCCTTGTGCTTTATGAGAGGCATCTTGTCCATTGCCTTTCTTCCCAAAAGTAAAAACACAACATCATCTCTCTCGCCAAGCTTTTCAATAACAAAATCCGTAAAGCGATTCCAATTCAAAAAATCATGGCTCATCGGCTCGCCCTTTCTCACAGAAAGAGCGGTGTTTAAAAACAAAACACCGGTTCGAGCGACCTTTGAAAAATCTGTCGTTTGAGGATGATGACCAAACTCATCGTCCATCTCTTTAAAAATATTCATAAGACTTGGCGGAACCCTCATTCCCTCATTTACAGAAAAACTTAGTCCGTTTGCCATGCCCGGCGTATGATATGGGTCCTGACCCAAAAATACAAGCTTGACATCTTTAAAAGGTGTCAAATAAAACGCACGAAAAACCTCATCGGATGGTGGATAACATCTGTGAGTTCTGTATTCCGTCTCGAGCTTTTGCAAAAGTTCTGAAAAATATTCTGTTTCTGTAATAGGCAAAAGTGTTTCATGCCAGTCGTTTCTAAATATATTCATATATATATTTTATCACAATGACTATTCTTCTTCAAGTGACAAATGAAATAAACTATGCTATAATTTATATACTACAATATGATTTGGAGGAGTAATAATATGAAAAATAATGATTTTATTCTTTTCGCCAAAAAGAACAATGGAGAAATTAACGGAATGACTTGCGGATGGGTCACGGACGGAATACTTTGGAACAAAAATGTAAAGATGGTCTTTGTAAGAAAATCACGTTACACATACGAATTTTTGATGGACTCCGACTACTTCTTCACCGCAAAGTTTGACGACAAAAAACTTTTGAACTACTTTGGTTCAGTCACCGGAAGAGATGAGGACAAAATAAAAAAATCCGGTCTTAAAATCGTCTCGGAAAACGGAAGAGAAAAAGTAGAAGGTGCGCTCGAAAATATTTATATGAGAAAGATCGCAGTATTTGATTCAAGCAAAGCTGAATTTCTTGACGAAGAAATTTCAAAAAAATTCAGAGAAGATGAAGATGCTCACGTTATTTTTGTCGGAGAAATTTTATAGAGGACATAAAGTGCAGAAAGAAAATATAAAAACATATAAATCAAACGAAAAACTTATAAAGTATTTCGGCTCAAAATATGAAATGCGAAGAAAACTAATGGCAATAGTCATCGGAAACCTGATATTCTCATTTGGTGTAAATGCTTTTTATACAACACACAAATTCCTCTCGGGAGGAATCGGCGGTATCTCCGTCATGCTTCAATACATCACAGGCATCGCCGCAGGTATTTCCGTCTTCTTCCTAAATTTACCGCTCTTTTTGTTCGGACTTAGAACACTTTCTAAAAAGTTTTTAACCTACGCATTCATCTCTACAATCATACAATCCATCACGATGATAATCTTTAAAGAAGTCGGTCACTTTATAACTTTCAAAGATCCTATGCTCTCAGCAATCGCCGGCGGTATAATAAACGGAACAGCAATGGGAATACTCTTTAAAAACGGATGCTGTCAAGGTGGATTTGACATTGTGGCGGCAGTAATGAAGAAAAAGTACAATATGCAAATTGGTTCAGCACTACTTCTTTTAAATGCAGTTGTTATCTCAATTGCAAGTTATCTATTCGGAATTGACAAAGGGGCGTACACCATAATCGCAATGTTTATCTCATACAACGTGCTCGATAAAATTCAAATGTCGAAGGGCAATTTAAAGAGCGTCACAATTATATCGGGAAAAAGTGAAGAGATTCGACAAGCGATAAATCTTCGAATGAGCCGTGGTGTCACAGCACTTAAATCAGTTGGGGGTTGGAGTAAAAAAGAGGGACAAGTTCTTTACCTCTATGTTGAAAGAAGTGAGATTTCAATTTTAAAAAGCATAATAAATAAAATCGATAGCGATGCATTTATAGGAATCAGCGACGTAGAAGAAATTCGCGGAAGAGGGTTTAGAGGTGCAGATATCGAATAGAGTTCATAAAACGTACAAGATTTTGTACGTTTTTTTATTTGCGCGCCAATTTGCGAGGATATTTTGATGAGATGCGCCGCAAACTCAATTTTTGATTGCGCAGGTGTGCTCAAGTGCACTCCGAGCAATCAAATAATTGAAGTTTGCAAGCAGGTCGCAAAATAGACCACAAATTAAAAGACGCCTAGTGAAAAACTAGGCGTCTTTTAATAATCCTTACTTATTAAGCATTTCTCTTACTTGATTAATGTTGTTGTATTCGAATACGCAGATTACTTTTCCTTCATTATCGAGGAGAATTCCTGCATTACCATTTAGACCTGTGAATGTTCTCAAGCTTAGAGCACCTCTAAACAAGTTGTTGTTGTAATTTCTTAGATTATGATCTTTAATCATTCTTTCAAAATCCCATCTTGTTCCATCGACAAGGCCCAATTTAACATTGAAACCTTCATCGATGAGAGCTTTTGAATCTTCAAACATTTCTTCTCTATCTTTATTTTTATAATTTCCGAAGAGAACAACTGTCATTTTTTCTGTGCGATTGATTTTTTCAAATCTTACAAGATTGTGGTTATTGTTTATTACAAGTTTGTCATCGATTTCTTTTCCAAACAATTTCTTAGTTCTTTCAAGTTCAAGGTCACTTAATCCTTCATAAAGACCCATTTTGCTATATGAATCAAATGTTTTTTCTGCATTATTTTCATCTGCAACCGGAATTGCAACTGCATTTTGAGCTTTTTCAACCATTTTCTTCATAAGTTCGATATCAAATTCGCCGTAGTTCATAAGTCTACCATTTTTGTCGAGTATGAACATTGCCGGTTTTGCAATCGGTGCAATCAAGTGGATTGTTCCTGCATTTCTTGCAAAGTATTTGTCTTGACCTTTGAATTCTCTTGATTTAAGAAGTTTATTTAATTGCCATTTTGTACCTGTGGTTACACCGTTAAGCAAGTTGAAATCTCTGTCTTCCATGCTTAGAACGTCTTTCCACATTTTCTTTGCTTTGAATGATGTGATGTCGCCCATGAGTACAACTGTTGGACGTGCATAGTCGATGTATCCGTCGAGAGTTGTTCTTTCGTCGTTTGCATCTTTTAACATTTTCTTAGTTAAATCTGTGCCATATCTATATCTCATCCAACCAATTTCAATGTCTCTTCTCAAGTGGTCGAATTGTCCACTGTAGAACATGTCGTCGAATGTGAACTCTGTAGGTTCTACTACGATTTCTTCCCAAACGGCTTTGAGTGTTAAGTCTGTTGTGATGATTGATTTGAAGTCAAATGCTTCACCGTTTAGAGCCCAACCCTTGAATTCATATCCTTCTTTTGTCGGTGCTGCAGGTTCTTCGATTGTCTTGCCGCTTTCGATTTCAGAAGTCCATGGTTTTTCGCCATTGTCCGGATCAAATGTGACTGTAACATATTCTATTACAACGCCACTTAATTTTTCGTAAGTTCTCTTGATTTCTTCTACAGCTTTGTCAACTTCTTCTTGTGTTGCTTCTCTCTTGTTAGCAATATTTGTTCCGTCAACGATTGCTGTTTCGTATGCGTCTCTTTCTTCAGCAGTAGCATAAATGAATTTGTCTGAATGGCGTACTTCATTGTAGTCTGCCAAAAGTTTTTTGAGTTCAGTCTTATCTGCTTCGTGAATTCCGTCGAGGTTCTTTAGAGCAGCTTTGATGTCAGCGATTGCTTTGTTTACATCTTTTTCAACAGCGTTTTCGTCTTCATAAACTTTTTTACCATTTTCAATTGCAACGTCATATGCTTTCTTGTCTTCTTCAGTGTCGTAGTTGTATCTGTCTGATTTTTTGATTTCTTCAGATTCGTCAAGAAGTTTTTTGAGTTCTTCTTTTACAACTTCAACTTTGCTTCCGATGATAGCATCTCTTGTTTCAGTAACTTTTTCTACAAGTTTATCAATTGCAACTTGTGTTGTTACTGATTTTTTGAGTTCAGCTTTTGCTTCAAGAATTGCAACGTCGTATGCTTTCTTCAAGTTTTCATCAGCATTTTTGTAGCTTTCTGAATTTTTGATTTCGTCATATTCAGCGATGAGTTTCTTTAATTCTTCTTTATTGATTATTTCAACACTTTCGTCACGTTCAAAGTTGAATGTGAGTTCTTGTTTTGAATATTCAGTTACTGTGAATTCTTTGATTTCTTCGTCTTTAAGTTTATATCCTTGTTCGCATCCGAGGAATTTTACTTGGTAAAGTTGGTTGCCGTTTCCGATATATGGAACTTTCTTGAGGTCAGTTACATATGTGACTCCGTAGTTTGTCTTTGCATAAACTGCGTAGTCAGCTTCAACTTTTGTTTCACCTGCAAGTGAATTTACCTTTAAAATAAGCGGTGCAACAATGTTGATATATTTTGCGAATGTTGGGCTTGGATATGCATTGATGATGTTTGGATAGTAAGCATATTTTGTGCCATCAAGTCTAAGTTCATAATCTACACCTGAAATTGCCGGGAATTCAAATCCCTTTTCAGTCATCTTTACGCCTTCAACTTCTTTTCCATTCATGTCGAAAACTGTTATTTTGTAATCGTTCAAGCTTTCTTTTGCATCCTTAGGGATTCTTACTTCAACTTGTTGAACTTCTTTTTTGTCTTCTATTTCAAATACTGCATTGAATGTCGGATGTTCTTTGTCAAGTGTAAATTCAATTCTCTTGTTCTTTACATTAACTTTCAAATAATCCGACAAGTCATTCAATACATAAGCGTATTTGCCATATTCAAGGTCAATTGCTCCATGTTTGTATTCTTGTGCGAAACTTAGTTTAACTTCTTCATCTTTTCCGTCTACAACTTTGTAGAGTTTAACTTGTTCAAAGAATTTGAGTCCCGTTCTTGATCCTGTGTAGTTGATATCCCAACTTGCTTTACCTTTTGTAGGATTTTGCGGATCCGGTCCCGGTGTTGCATTCTTTAATACGACAACAAATTTAACAACTGCATTTTTGTTTGCATCGCTCAAAGTTACTGTATCGCTTATCTTTGACTTTGCTTCGTCATATTTGCCTTGCATATTCCATGTTGAGGAAAGTTTAACGTCGTATTTTCCATATGGAAGAGCTTTTTCTTCATTGTTCATGAGGATTTCGCTATTTGCATAAGCCATCATGAATGTATTTAATTTAGTTTCTTTTGTGCCGTCTGATTCATAAACTTCGAACTTAAGGGTTCCTTCTCCTTGTGGAGCAGCTTTTCCTTCTTTTAGTTCAATTGTCAAATTCTTTGTATCTTTTTCAATTGTAACTGTTTCAAATTCTTCTGTCGGTACAAGTCCTGTAGGATCTACGATTTCAACATCATATGTTCCCGGTGCGACTTCAATTGTTCCGTTTTTAAATTCTTGATCGTCAAGCATAAATGTTACAGGTGTAACTTCAGTGCCGTCTTTCATAAATTTAACATCTACAGAAACTTTTTCTTCCGGTGCTCCAACAGGAATAACTACGAATTCAACTTGGAATTCTTTGCTGTTTACAATGAATTCTTTTTTATTTACTGTATATCCTTCAGGAATTCCCTTAACTTCTGCTTGATAGTAATCATATGGGAGATCGACAAACCATGTGCTGAATCCTGTCTTGATATATGTCTTCTTGATAGGTTCGCCCTTTGTTCCTGTGAGTACATATTCGTAGGAAGCTTTTTTCAAATCTGCCGGAAGATTGTCATCGTTAACAAATATAGCACCTTCGCTCATCTTATCTGAGTCAGCGTATTTAATCCAATTGAATTCAACTTCTACAGGATCTGTTGTAGATCTGAATGTTCTTGATATTTGAGCATAGCTTTGATTGTCAATTGTGATAGTTGTTTCACCGAATCTTTCTTTGTCAGCAATAGCTTCAACAAAGTATGTTCCCGGTGTAAGTTCCATACCTTCTGTATAGTCGTAAACTTTTCCTTCTTTACCAATCCATTTGTAGAAATCGCAGATGTAATAATCAGCTTTTTCATAGTTGTCTTTGATTGTGAATGCAAACTTTTTATCACCAATTTCTTCAAATGTAAATGTTACATTTGCTTCAGGTTTTTCTTGTGAAAGTGTTACATATTCATAAGGCTTTTCAACAAACATTCCTTCCGGCATTTTTTCAGGGAATATCATCCATGTGCCTTCAGCAAGTTCGTCGAGTCCAACGATTGATCCGTTCTTTGAATCCTTTGCAAGATATTTTACTTGACTTTGAGTCCCTTCAGTTGTGATGTGAACTTTATAGAAATCTGCTCTCTTGATATTTGCAGTAATAGTTGAATAGTTTGTAGAACTATTTACTGTAAACGGCATATCTTCGCCGAATGTAATGGTGTAACCGTCTTTTCCAGGTTTAAATTCTGCATAGAATTCATAGTCGCCGTATGGAAGATCTGCGTCAAAATATTTGTCGTAAATTCCTTCGTCTTGAACGAATCCGAAAACTTTTCCGGTCTTAACATTCTTTGCGAGAAGTGTAAAGTCAGCCCATTCAAGATTGTCTTTTGATGCGACTTTAATTGTGATTCTTCCTGTTGGAATTGCTGTAAATTCAAGAACAATTTTGTGTTCTTTGTTTTCTTTTGAAATTTCAAACGGAATTTCACTTTCGCCTTTTAGTTCGAATTTATTTGAATAGTTTGTAACGATGAGTTTGTATTTTCCGAACTTGAGGTTTTCGGTGTTCTTAACTTCCTTACCTGCTTCGTCTACAACTTTGTATTCAAGATTTAAAGCTTCTGTTCCTGTTTGTTTTACTTCAACGTCGAGCTTTCCGAACATATCTTTGAATACGAGCATTTCAGCTGTTGCATTCTTGATATTGTGTCCATTGTCGATTGCGTAAATATTTACATCTGAAAGTTCTTTTCCTTCAGGAATTATAACTGTAACTTTATTTCCTTCTCTTGTGAAGTCAATTGCCTTTTCATTTGCATCAATCTTAAAATCTCTTACGCCTGAACCTTCTTCTTTGATATCAAATGTGAGAGTTCTTGTAGCTTCATCATAGAAAGCATTTTCAAATTGTGGAGCTACTGTATCAATAGTAAACTTGATGTCTCTATAAGTTTCAGGATAACTTTCCTTTGGAGCCTTTGTAGCAGCTGCTGTAAGCCTTAAAGTATATTCTCCGTCTTTGAAGTCCTTTAGTGGAACTGCACCCGGAGATGTGAAACCGAGATATTGTTCTCTGTTTTTGTCGTTGTCCGGATCAGTTGAAATGTTTGTATATTTCAATCCGATAGGATAATCTGTTGATTTTCCTTCTGAGTCGATTATAGAAGCTTTAACTGTAGCTGTTCTAACCATAACCATATTGATGCCCAATACGTCTTGATAATTATCAGCATTCGGAGAAATTACAATCGGTTCAAATTCAGGAGCCGGTTCTTTGTCCGTATTCTTGTTTGCGTCTATTTCTTCAAAGTTTTTAATACCTGCAATAACGATATTGTTGTAGGTTTTACCCTTTTCATCTTTGTATGTTCCATAGTTTGTTTCGATATGTGTTGAATATCTGAACCATTCATGATTTCTTGTCTTCAAATTCCAATACATCGGTTTTTCAGTTGTGAAATCAAAATCGTAAACAGGTTTTTCGATTGATGGAATGCTGTCATAGCTGCCTTTAAATGAAACGAACGGGAATGAAATTTCCATGCCGTTTTGGTCTCTTAAGTGAAGGAATCCTTCAACGAAAGCACCGTTTGTAAAGTCTTTGACCTTTTCCATGTGTTCAATCGGGAATGTGATTGAGAATTCTTGTTCTGTTTGTGCAGGAACTGTGAACTTCTTGTCTTCGTAAGTTTCAGAGAAAAGTTCGTCCGGTCTTAGAAGAAGAGTCTTTCCGTCTTTTGCTTCAATTGTAGCTTGAACTGACGGTGTGAGTTCCTTTACATTTGATGAATAGTTGTGTACAAGAAGATTTAAAGTAATCTTGTCATCAACATTTCCAACAAATTTAGATGCAATTTTTGTATCTTTGTCAACAGCTGTGAAATCGAGTTCTGTTGCTTTTTTAAGATTCATAACACCTGCGCCTTGACGACGTGGGGATGTTGTTGCTTTTGTCTTCGGGTCAACATGTGGAACTGCAGAGTTCATAAGAATAGTCTTTGTAAGAGCTGCCTTATGTGTTTCTCCTGCAAACATCATGTCGTCCAAACGGTCACGAATGATACCGACTCCACCTGTTACGTGTGGTGTAGCCATTGATGTACCGCTCATGTCGCCGAATGTATCGCCCATTGTTTGTGTTGAATAAATGTGTCCACCAGGAGCTGTAATGTCCGGTTTCATATATCCACCGATTGAAAGACCCCAGTTTGTGAAAGAACTTAATTCACCAAAAGCAGGGTTTGCCGTTTCTTGTGGATCCATTTTGATGTTAACAGTTTTTGTACTGCTTGCGAGCATCTTTTCAGCGGTTGCAAGTTCAATTGAAATTGCAGGAATGCTGTTTCCTTTAACACTCATGTAAAGTTGACCTTCAACATTGTTGTATACAATTGCGCCTTCAGCTTTTGCAGCTTGTGCGTTTAAAACTTTTTCGTTGAAAGTGATGCCGCCTCTTTTCATGAGAGCAACTTTTCCTGTTAAATCTTTTCCTTCAAAATCTTCTTTTTTACCAAGACCACAATCTACAAATTCATAATCCTTAGGTTCGAATCTTAAATCGCCGCCTGTTTGGAAAATATATTTATTTCCTTCAAAAGTAATTAAAGGAACATACATTGTCTTGTTTTCGAGTGATGCAACAGTGATTGCATTTGTTGCAATACCCGGTGCAGCCATTGTTCCGAAATCAGGATTGTCTATGTTTAACTTTCCTTGATATTCCCCTTCATTACCTGCTGCGATAACAAAGTTTGTGTCAGCTGCATAACCATTGTTAATAGCCTTTCCTACAAGACCATCAGCTTGACCCGGAAGACCTTTTGTTGAACCTAAACTCATGTTAACAGCATCTGCACCCATAACAATTGCGTCTTGCATTGCTCTGATGTAGATATTGGATGATGTTGAACCTTGTTTCATAACGTTCATCATGAGAAGTTGTGCTTCAGGAGCAACACCTCTCCATGTCTTTCCGCTTATATCAAATTTGTTTCCGGCAACAGTACCGCTGACGTGTTGACCGTGAGCAGCCTTTTCCTTTTCCGGATTCAAATCCTTATTGTTTGTATTATAATTCCATCCGAAAGGAATCTTTTCGGAACGATAAATATCTTCATATAATTTTTTATCAGCAGAATTGTCCTTGATTGAAAGCTTTCCACCGTTTAAGAAATTGTTGATGTCGAGCTTTGCAAGTCTAGGTCTAACACCCGGTGACAAATAAAAAGCGCTGTGAGTAGGATCCATGTTACTGTCGATAATTGCGAGAACTCTTCCTCTACCGTCGTACTTTTGTTGGAAAGTATCGTCATTTCCAATTAAATCATTTGAATTAACCATGCTGATTGATTCATCCATAACACTTCTGCTTTGGAAAACAGCCATATTTGAACGAACGATATCAGATTCATTAATAGTATAATTTTCAAATACTTCTATTACATTAGGTAACTTTTTTGCACTTTCAAGTTCTTCACCATTCATCCTTGCGACTAATGCAGGAACCAAAAGTTCAATTCTGTCAAAAACCTCAACCTTTGGAAGCTCCTCTTTTAAAAGTTCTTCGAACTTATCAAGAGCTTCGTCTGAGAGTTTGACTGCCAAATCATAGTTTTGGCCGGTGTACGCTTTTTCAAATCCAGGAACAAGCTTTTCAACGTCAACATTGATGATGTACTCATTCCTTTCTTCTGCCCTCACAATAGTGCTAAAGCCTGTAAAGAGACTTAGTACCATCATTACTGAGAGCAAAATTGAAATAAATTTCTTACTCATAAAAAACCTCCTAGAAATTTTTTCGGGGCAAAATAATTTTAAAAATTCATTATTGTTTTTATTTAGTGTGTTAAAATGGAATACGCAAGAAAACCCCGAATCAGCGATTAATCTATTAATCGCTTCGTAACCATATTGTAACATAAATACGAGATAAAAATCAACACCTTTATAAAAGAATTTAATAAAATTATAAAAAAAATATAAAAAAGTTTTATTTTAAACTTAAAATGATTTGAATCTGTAAAACTTTGTAAAATGAAAATCAAAAAGAAATAATTGATGTAAAATATAGATGTTTTATTTTAAATTGTGGATTGTGGTTTGTATGGAATTTTTGGTTGAGTGGAATGATTTTTGTTTTTTACAAGTTGTTATTTTCGAATTAAAAATTTCATCCGTCATTGTGAGTTCCACAAACATTGACGTCGGGATATGATCGTATGATACAAACTGTGCTTCTAATTTTCTAAAATTCATCTTCGCTACTATTTGCGAGGAATTTTCGATGAGAAACGCTTAAGATGAAATATTTTAGCAGTGAGACTTTTTTTGCGGGAGGACATCGATGTGTCGTAGGACACATCGTATGCCATCCGCTACGGCTGTGTTTGCGACATCATACAATTTAAAATCAAAAAAAGAACCGGTGATTGCCGATTCTTTCATAAACACTGTTATTTGCGAGGGATTTTCGATGAGAAACGCTTAGATGAAATATTTTAGGAGTGAGGCGTATTGATAAATACGTCGCAACGACTAAAATATTGAATCAAGTGTTTGTCGCGAAAATAACCGCAAATACTTTCCTTAGTCCAATTCGTCGTACATCTTTAGTGCCTTCGCTCCATACGCCGTTCCCGGTCCACCGTTCATTAGAATACATGTTTTTATTACGTCAACAAGTTGTTCTCTTGTGCCGCCTGCTTTTTTAAAGCTTGTGATGTGTGCGAGCATGCATGGGATGCATTTTATTGTGATGGAGATGCCGAGTGCAACCATTTCTTTTTCAACAAGTGTAGTTGCGCTTTCTTTTGTATATTCAGCGTGAAGATCTCCAAAAGCTTTCATTATTTCCGGTGCTGATTTTACAAGTTCTTTATTCATTTCTCCGTTTTCTTTTCTTTCATCAATATAACTCATAATTTCCTCCTTAATTTTCTTGGATTTTTTATCCAATATTATTATACCCCCAAACCTTTTTTAAACACATCTAAACAATCTCTATTCGAATTATGAATAGAGTTCCTTATACTTATTATTTTTTCTTATAGCTATATAATATGTAGCTTTTAAATTTGCGCTATTTTGCGAGGATATTTTTATTGCGCGTTTTTTGGGCGGCATGCGAGTATAGATGTATAACTGTGCACACGCCGTAGGTAGCGGCGACCAGTTTTTTTATCCATCGAACAGAAATCTTTGATTTCGTCGTGAGATGAGATAAAAAGGTGTATCGCCGCCAAGAGGGAGAAGGGATGGAAGGAATTTTGAAAACATAAAATGATGGGTGTATTTATAAATTATAAAAGTTTTTGGGGTCGAGATTTTATAAATGCAGCGTTGTTGGTGGTAATACATATTCAATATGTACAAAAATGGGCGGGAGGACATCGTTACTCCTTACGTCGTAACGTATGCCGTCCCGCTACAATGCGTACACATACACATACAATTAAAAAATATATGCAGCATTTCAAATATAAAAAGCGGTATTTACCATTTCTCCAATTAATAAGCACTGCTATTTGCGAGGAATTTTCGATGAGAAACACTTAGATGAAATATTTTAGGAGTGAGGCGTACTGGCAAGTACGTCGCAACGACTAAAATATGAATCAAGCGTTTATCGCGAAAATAACCGCAAATTCTCCTACAATTGAAATAAAAACTGTACATCCATCTTAAAGCCTTCTTTCACTCCTTGATAGACCGGATCATTTTCAATTGCTTTTCTCATAAATTTCTCGCCCTCTTCATGTGTGAAGTCATCGATATAATAATAAATTTTAATTTTTATATTTTCTATTATAGGCGATTCCTCAACTCCAATAACTTTCAAGGTACGTAGAGGATTTGTTACACGAACACTCGCTCTTCCCTCGATCTCATCGAGTTCCGCTCGAGCAATTTTCGCTTCGCGGATAATTGTAAGAATCATCGATTCCATAATTCCCGCAACAAAAATTTCAACGCTTGAGAGCTCGTCTTTTTCGTTGTCATACGGAAGCTCTTGATCAGTCGATATATAGCTTGCATCTCCGTATGTGTTAACTCTTTTAAGATCGTTCGAAGTTGTTCGCATTGTAAAATCGAAAACTTCCGCCTCTTTTGAGCTGTCAAATATTTCCTTACTTGTCATATTTTTCTTCCAAATATTTTACCGCTGTCTGAAGTTCGCTGAGTTTTTTATCTATGATTTCCAGAGTGTTCACAGGTCTGTTTGAAAATGTGGCAAATCCGCAATCAGGATTTAAGAAAAGTCTTTCTTTCGATGTAAATCTAAGTGCTTCTTCAGCTCTTTCAATCATGTCTTCGTGCTTTTCAATAACATCTGTTCTCGGGTTTATAACACCGAGTCCCAAAATAATTTCTTCTCTTATCTTTTTTGATTCGAAAAGACTCGAAAGCTCTCCTGCTCTTTTCGTTGAAAATTCGAGCATTAGAGCATCAGTGTCAATATTTTCAAAGAGCTTGATAAGCGGTGTGTATGGTCCGGAAAGAAGAATCGATTCATCTTTCGACCAATTGCCACGGCAAACATGGAGTGCTCGCATCGACTTTGTTCTGTCGATTTTTGCCATACATGATTTTATAAGATGCGTAGCAAATTCGAGTTCCTGGGTCGGGTCTTTCTTTTCGGACAGCGCAGCACACATAAATGTGCGCGGTTTTCCTTCAGTGAAAACAACTTCCGTCAAAACCGGTTCGTCGAATTGGATTATATCCACTCCGATTTCTTGAAGTTCTTTGATTTCTTCCGCATAAATCTTTATGACATCTTCGCCGAGTTCCTCTTTCGACTTGTATCCGTTTTTCGAAAGTGCCGGAAGCCACATTGAACGAGTCACAAGATAAGGCCCCGGAAGAGTAATCTTAACTTTTTTATCCGTTCTCTTTTTAAGTCTTTTTAATTCATCGCAAACAATATTTGTCCTTCTAGAAATTTTTCCTTCACAAATTGCATTTTTTATACTTATTGCAGGAACATCTAAGATCGACAAAATTTCTTCAAATGCCTTTTTGTCTTCGACATAGTCTAGCATTTCAGCCATAGACATCATTCTGACGCCGGCGAGTTTGGTTGCAATGAATGAAACATAGTTATCGCGTGAAAGTTCGCCCGATGAAATATATGTGATATTGTTTTTTTCTTGAAGCTTTACAACTTCATCTTCTTCGCCGTCGATGATATTTAAAAACTCCGCCTCACTTATAGAGCCCTTGGATCTCTTCCTAAGGGCTCTTAAAATCTCATCGTTTCTTGGCATGCTTCCAATAAGTGAGGTTGAAAACGATTTAGTCACGATATTTCCCGAAAAAGTCTAAATACTTTTCCGCATTTGTGATTTGTTCGAAACCTGTTGTGCGACCCGGAACCCATTCTTTGAGTCCTTCCATGTCCATAATTTTCTTATGTTCAGGATCGTTGTAATCCATTGTGAAA
>QWBY01000443.1_pt1 | contig 33712 bp, 24 predicted proteins | sample 1972471 | NCBI WGS metagenome assembly QWBY01 (sample SAMN09866722, study PRJNA288562) | Human gut metagenome isolate term6_stool, whole genome shotgun sequencing... | reverse complement strand
TCATTGGTCAATAGAGAATCACCTTCACCACACGCTGGACGTGGTGATGCTTGAGGACCGGCAGCTTAAGAGGAAGGATAACGAGGCAAAGAACTTCAATATTATGTCTAAAATAGCTCTCTTCTTTGTCGACAAAATGAAGGAAAAGAGTGGCAAAAGACTCATTACCCAATTCCGAACCAACGCCACTCTGAAGCCATCCGAGCTGCTATCCATCAAGCTGTGAGCCCATTCCCCAAAAACGTCACCCATGGGATCAGTTCCATTATCAATGTTTTTTGATATTATGTAGTTATCTTTGTCCCAGCTCGAAAGAGTTAGTTCGTCTCCACTCTGATGGGTGCAGTTGGATGCCCCTCCCCCGCTTATTCCGTGATTTAGGAACAGGCGGGGGTTGACTTTATGGGACAATAACCTCATCCACTCCTTTCACGCAGAAGATTACCAGGATGCCTTTGCTTTTCAGACGTGCAATGGCTCGGATTACCTTCGTGTCGACTTTCTCAAATTCCGAAGAGCACCAATTCTGTACCTTGCTTTTTATGGTGCCTATCTTAATCGACCCCTTAAAATCCCCATTTCCACTTTTATCGGACAGCAATATATCCAGATCAGGGCAGTGAGTCTCGCTGCCTATAAGCGGAGGCGCTCCTGAAGAACTCAGAAGCGCCTCCGCAAACTAGTTGGGTGACCGTGGTCAGTTCATCGATCCTTGAAGAGACGGATCGTAAAGGAGTCGGTCAGATAACCGCCGGAGCCTACGTGTACCATTCCACGAGTAAAGTCAGCGGTGTACATCTGATTCTTATTATACTTAGTAGAAGTCAAGAAGTAGCCATCATGATCATAATAAGGCTTGACCTCAACGGGGGTAAAGACACCTGCTGCCGGGAAGATCCTTACCACGTCCTGCTCGGTGTTGCTGCTCCAGAAGTCAGGGGTGGCGATAGCCTCCACCTCCCCGTCAAAAGTAGCTGGGAGTGGACGCGCTGTCACTCTGAGGTACTCCTCATCCGTATCTCCATCAGCAGTCTCGGTATAGACGTGCTCGTATCTCCAGGCAGAGAGGTACTCATTGGTATCATCCTTGTACCGGAGACCGTAGGCTACTAACTGATCCGTACTGTAGTAGTCAGACTTAAACTCTCGAGGACTCTCACTCTGGGAGAGCTGAATCTCCTCCGTCTGATCCCTCTTGATGGAATTCTGGTTGAAGTAGACCTTAAACTTCTTCATCGGGAAGATGGCACTGAACTCTGCTCTCGACGGCAAGTGATAGCCCTCAGGGAGGGTCATGTGAGTCACCTCATCGTAGCTCAGGTACTCTTGCTGGCTCCACTTCTGTGTGGTATTGAATGTACCATCTGGCATGAGATTGTACTCTGCCACATATGCAAGGGCCGGGAGGGGCAGCTCAGTAGGCTCATCGGGAGTATCCGGAGCGAGAGGAGTGGTGTCCGGAGTCTCATCGCTTGTCTGGTAGACTGTCCATCCCTTATCTACAGCGATCATGTAGTCCGCCTTCTTCGATCCGGGATTACCGTAACTATAGATCGTGTACATCCAGCTATACCTCTTGGGAATAGTGGGCTGTCGTACGGAATCGTAGACACTCTCGAGAGACGACTTACTGAGATGACAGTCGCTTACGTCGACGATCATCAGAGACGGGTAGCCACCACTTGTCATAGAGAGTCGCTCAAGCGCCTTATTTCCTGACACATCGATGGCAAATAGTCCTGCTCTGGGGATGGTCAGCTCCTTCAGATCATTCTCTGCGATATAGAGCTCCTGTAAGTCACCAGACTCAGGCAGCGTAAGGGTCTCAGTAGAGCAGGTGTTGGCGGATAGGAAGGACAGAGCCTGACACTGTGAGAGGTCGAGGGTCTTGATCTCATTCATATCGACCGTTAGGGACTCTAGAGAGCGAGCCTTACGAGCATTGAGCGAAGTAATCCCCTGGTCGATGGCAACAAGGTCAGAGACCTCGCCATAGATTCGGAATGTGGAAGACTGGAGTCGCCACTCAGTAACCTGAGACTTCTTGTCGTCAGTAAAGGTGGTGACATACTCTCCTCTCTCACGTTTGCCATTATTATTGAGGTCGATCCAGACATGTCGACGGTCATTTACAAAAGCATCAATATTGAGCTTAATGACCTCACCTGCCTTCTTAGACGTAGAGATCTCGATAAAGCTTTGGTCCTCAGGTAGCGGTGCGACAGGCTCCTCATCCAGGAACTTGAGCTCGCTGCCATCCCACTCGGCATAGACATAATAGGCCTTACCTATAGCTAACCCAGCGCGCTCAGCCTTAGTCTCCGTAGAGTGGATGGACTGCTTGGTATCTGCATCGTAGGCGACCAGATAGCTCTCAGGACAAGTCTCAGAAGTCGGTCGGAACCAGAAGCCACCATAAGAGACCTCACCGGGGGCTATGCTGTAGACCGGATAGGTCACCTTGGTTCGGATCATGACAGGCTCGCTCTGTCGATCGAGGAGATCAATGTAGGGGAGATCGCCATTTCCGGCAAAGGGTAGTGATCCTGTCTCATAGAATGGCTGAGACAGGTCCTTAGGCACCATCGCAAAGCCAGATAGGGTCAGCGGCTTATCAGAGCTATTCTTGACCACAATCGATGCAACGGATCCCAGATGCTCAAAGTGTCCCTCGAGCGATCGATCCTTGGACGTAATGCCCTTGATCTCACAGAACATCGGCAGTAGCTGATCCTCATTAGAGGACGTCTCAGTCAGCTCATACATCGTATGAGCATCCACCGCCATAAGGATCTTACCATTCCGTACCACGACATTGCGCCCGATGACAGCATAGAGGTCAAACGGGGCATCAATGTCTATGGTCTGCGGTACCGTGAAGTCCATCGTGGCACCCATGCCATCAGTGGAGACTGAGGTGGGAGCTACCATACCTCCATCGACCAGGACACCCTGCTGGTGATACACAAGTCTAATGGCAAAGGCATCCTTCTCCCACTTGAGGAGGATATCGTCCGAATTGAGATCCTTGACAATAGATCTCGTACTGCCACTCATCGGCGGGGCGACACTGAGGGTAAAGGCTCGCTCGGGAGACAGTGAAGTACTCTCAGGATCTGATATAGAGACTGTCTTGTCACAAGAGAATAGTCCGAAAAGCGCCAGCAGGCAGCTAAAGGATAAGAATAAGTGTTTGGTATTGTGATTCATGGAATAATCCTGTCTTTAAATAATCAAAGCATACAATTACCACTTCTCGCCATCTAGCTTCGGGCGATCGATATGGTTGTCTCCCTTATCGCGCTCGATATCGACCTTCCAGTTCTTATCCTGGGCCGGGACAATATCGACAACTGTAGCACCCGGGTTGCGACCTAGGAATAGCTTACCGGGGATCTTAGCGTCCACCTTAGGAAGAGAGGTGATAACACTAGCTAATGCCTCCTTAGACATACGATTGCCGATCAGCTCCAGGTAGGAGAGACTAGTAAGAGGCTTGATGTCGAGCTCAGAGAGATTATTGTCAGAGACGATCAGAGTCCGCAGCTTAGTGCATGCTATGAGATCCATAGCCTCGATGCCGCAACCTCGAGCATTCAGATAGACGAGATTGGGGTTGTGAGCGAATCCTCCCTTCACCTCGGAGATACCGGACTCGGACATATCGAGCACCTTCAGACTTGGATACTCACTGAGTATAAAGGGGAGCATATCTGTCTTGAAGTTGTTATCGGAGACGTCCAGATACTCCAGATCTTTCATCCCACTGAGAAGGAAGGCAGCAGCGCCGTTGGCAGAGATATCTACATACTTGAGAGAGGTGAGGTTACTCTCCACGAGTGCCAGGATACCGCTCTCCGGAGCAGATAGTGCAGTGATCTTACCGTAGATTACCACATTATTACCACGTCGAGGTAGGACCATCATCTGGTCGGCATCCAGACCAAAACTCGTCACTTTCTCTCCCTTCTCCTTGATACCGTTGCCATTGAGGTCGACCCACACGTCTTTCCTGTCGGCAGGCTCGGCATCTACATTTAGGTAAAGGTTTCCACTTGCTCCTCCCATCCATAGATTGACAAAGGGTGCATCCTTGTGCAGAACAGGGATATCCACGGACCAATCCTTCTGGAACGCAATGCTCAGATCGCAAGTTTCAGTACCTGGGTTGTCTGTCAGAGAGAGAGTCTTGGGGGCGACCTGACTGATCTCCACATGGTGAATATCAGGGAGATCGCTCATCATCAGATCCAGAGCTTCCTTGCTCAGAAGATTGCCACTAACACTGAGCGACGTCAGGAGGTCCTGATTGTAGAGCCGGATAGAGGTGATCTGACTATCCCTCACTCTTACCGTCTCCGCCTTACCGTATATGGTGATGGTGGGGCTATCAACGACCTTAGGATAAAAGTCGTAGGACTTATCGATCTCCTCGCCCTCATCCTTGACGCCATTGTCATTCAGATCCACAAAGGCATCAGCAAGATCAGCGTAGCCAAAGTAGGAGTAGATCTGTATCGTCTCTCCCTTGGGGATCTTGGTAGTGAAGGTAATCCTGGGTACCTCTGACTTAATAGGCTCTCCCGTCTGGTCCGTCAGCTGTACCCCCCTGGGTAGTAGATTGCAGTAAGTATGGTAGGCGTGTCCTACTTTGATCTGCTCTGCACCCGATGAGACATAAGCCTCACTAACGAACTCTCCGCGGGAAAGGACATCATTGTAGTAAATGGCAGCCTTCCCATACCTAGCTTCAGGTCGGGGGACAAACCAATTGACAAAGTCAACGGTCTGACCTTGCTTCACAGGACGACTATAGAAGTTGTCTCTCTTGAGTATAGCCTCGTAGACAACCTCGCCAGAGGAGAGATCCAGGAATGGAGTTGATACGTTGCTCTGGAGGTACTCCATATTATATGCCCATGGAAGCTGTGGCGCAAAGCCATTAGTTGCATCCGTGAGACATACATCCGTCTTACCCTTAGGGCGATCTACTCCTGAGTTATTTGTGGCATGGATCACCTGGTAGGTACCGATGTGGCTAAAGGTGACCGAAATAGTCTCTACCTTCCTATCCGCAGATGTGAACTCGTCCAACCGGAAGTAGAGAGGGGGACGCATCTCATCCAGAGACAGCTGGCGAGAGGGAGTGATATTGAATAGCACTCGATCCTTATCTATAATAAAGTGCTCAGGCTCACTAGTCACACGATCATCACCATCCCTCATCCCGGTATACCCGATCAAAGTCATCGGCTTAGAGAGATCCACCTGGTCGGGAAGAGTAATCTCAAAATTGCACTTCTTACCATCAGCACCGACGCTGCTAGGCATGGTTTTCAGGACGAAGGTGGTATCAGCCTGCGAGACAAAGATCAGCACCTTATCATCCTTAGTGAAGAGGACCTCAAGATCCCTTGAGCCCTCCTTAGGTGACATAAATGCTCTGGTAGAGAGCAGAGGTGCTTCTGCACTAAAGCTAATCGTCCTCTCCTGTGGATCCGTTGTCGGATCAAGAGGTCTCAAGTCCGCCCTTTGGCACCCTGCAAGAGCGACAAAGAGAAGGATCAGAGGATAAAGTATATGATTATTTTTCATTTTGACACTATTTCAATCCTATGAGTTAGAGATCCTGGCCAGGTACGTCTGCGGCATCACCGCTGATGACTGTGATCTCACAACGAGCAGTGAGCATGCTATCCTTGACACGGGCAGTGATCGTCGCGGTTCCCTTAGAGATGGCTTTCACGAGACCAGTCTCATCTACGGTAGCGACAGAGGGGTTAGAGCTACTCCAGGTCACAGCAGGAGTAGGAGCACTGCTCGGTGCACTGATGGCAGTCATCTTCGTCTGATCCCCCTCCTTCATACTGAGATTACCATACGAGATGGAGATCGTCTCGATAGCGGGAGGATTTACAGTGACAGACATTGTCGTCTCCTTCTTCCTGTCCTTTGTAGCAAAGTGGATGACTGTATGTCCCACCTTTTTACCAAAGATAACATTGCGCTTATCATAGACGATGGCCTCAGCGATAGAGGGATCCTCGGACCAGATATCCACCTCAGCGTTGGATGCATTGAGAGGAAGGACCTCCAGGTTGTAGCCTCTTACGTAGCCTACCGTCACAGACATCTCTGCAGGGGTTACCCGTATGATCTTGACCGTGCGATCAATCACCTTGATACGGCATGTGCCCTTCTTATAGGTCCTCTCGTCCCTAACTGAGATCGTTGCCTCTCCGGGAGCGATAGCGGTAACCATACCGGATCGTGATACCGTCGCGATATTGGTATCGGATGAGCTCCAGGTCAGGGCTGCACCTGATCCGTCGGTCACTCTCAGTTGCGCAACATCAGAGGTGTAGAGCGTTACGGTCTCCTTATCCAGGGTCAGGGGATCAGTAGGTATTTCCTTCACGCTCAGCCGGCACTCTGAGGATTGTCCATACTTGACATCCTTGACCGTAATTACTGTCTCACCTACCTTCAGAGTAGTTACCACTCCATTCTCGTCCACAGTAGCGACGGACTCATCGGAGGAGGACCAGGTAAGGTTGCGTCCCTGGCCATTCTTTACCTTGAAGCGATAGGTCTGGGTGATTACCAGCTCTAGAGAGCTCTTGCCGAGAGAGATCTGGGGCATGGGCTTCAGCTTCACAGTAACGTGACACTTTACCGCCTCACCCAGAGCTGTCGTGGCGATGATATCGACCTCGCCGGGAAGGATAGCAGTTACTAATCCCTTAGCGTCCACCTTCGCAATCGTCGGATCAGAGGAGGACCAGGTAATGAGTCGCTTTGCAGGATCGTTTACCTCTATCTGCACAGACTCACCCTCGATCACATCCAAGCTCTCAGGTATAAGAGAGAAAGTTGCCTTGACGACCACCATGCACTCGGCCTTCTCGCCATTACTCAAGGATGCTGATATAAGAGCTTCACCTGGAGCAATGGCCTTGATGATACCCATAGAGGTCACCGTGGCCACTGACTCATCGGAGGACTTCCAGGTGAGAGACCGCTCCTGCAGAGTAGCGGGTCCCACATGAGGCTCAAGGGCGAACATTTCGCCGACTAGCAAACTCTTTTCCTTGGTGTCAAAGGTGACGAAGCCACTCTTGGGGTCATAGACCTTCAGGTCGACAGAGGAGGACTTCCCCTTAGCTGTGACCGTGATCATCACATCACCGGGACTAAGAGGACTAACCACACCCCGACCGTCGACAGTAGCTATCTCAGGATCGGAGGTGGTCCACTTGACCTCTCCTAGAGTTGCATCACTTGGTGTGCAGGAGTATGTGATCCTGACCTTCTGACCTACAGCCACTTCAGAGGGTGTGGTCTCAGAGTCTATTGAAATTGCTTCCAGAGGCACACAAGGTGCGTCGCTGTCCTCGAAGCATCCGCTAAGAGTAAAGGCGACTAGGAATAAGGTGAGTATATAATGGATATTTTGTTTCATAGTGATTCTGTCCTGCTTTATTTCACGATGATGGCGTAGTCCTCCACTTCTCCATTGACAACAATCTTCTGTGGGGATGGTGCACCATCCAGAGACATCATGACCCTTACCCTGTGAGGACCATCAGAGATCACATCGGGGATATCAAAGGATCCTGCGACATCGCTCGTCACCTCATCATGACGAGCCACCAGCTCATAGTCGGCGAAGTATCCGTCGTTATCTACATCCATCCAGATATAGATCCAGAGAGGTTGCTCCTCACTTGTGAAAGTGGGACTCACCATGTAATCAATGGTGTCCCCCCTCTTACCTGTCATCAGCTGCTTCGTAAAGTCACTATAGCCGTCAGGACCCGAAGCAGTCTCACGCCCGGCAATTCTCGTAAAGGACAGGAAGGCTCTCAGCTGTGAGAGACCATAGACGGGACTGTAGACCACCTCGTTAGTAGGTGTGTCGTATATCTCATCGACGGGATCAGTATCCTCTCCGGTAGTCGTGAGCGGAGGACGGAAGTTGATCATCATATGGTGATTCATATTAAATCCACCGGCTCCTCCACCGGCACCCAGTGCCTCCGGACTCAAGGCATCAATAAGGAACCAACCGTCGGACATACCACCCCACCCCCAGTTGACGTGGAAGTAGTTATTATCCGTGTAGCCGTCCAGCACGAATGCGTGTCCGCCACCCTTGCCCTGACCGCCATAAAGGACTGGGTGACCCTTATCCAATTCGCTCTTCACAACAGGCAGCCACTCGTCGGTAGGCGTGCTCATTCTCTGGAGTACATACATATCCTTAGGATACCCATAGTGACGATGGAGAGCAGACGGCACATCAAACATCAGTGCTCCACTGGACGGACCGAAAGCCATATTCATCGATATTGCCAGTCCGTAAAAGAAGCGTGCCACAGTAGGATTAGGCTCAGTATTGATGAGCGGCATCGCGTCCCAGTCAATGTTGTAGTCGTAGTTGTGCTCCACATAGCCCAAGTTACGATCTGTGTATCCATACACACCCACAGCCTTGTCCGGGTAGGACCAAAACTTCATTATCTGACCTGTAGCCACAGCAAGACACCCAATGGCTATCTGAGGCGGCAGCTTACCGCCTGTGATACGATCCTGATCCCACCGTGTGCGGAGCATCATGGGGACGACGACCTTTCCTTTGCCCCTGACAGTTTCTCCCTTGTCAATGTAAGGGTCCTTCTCATTTGGGTCATTAGCAAGCAGGACCCTCCTCGCATCACCTATCTGATCACTGAGAGTACCGAGATAGGAGATCATATTCTGATTCCTAGAGTCAAAGTTGTTCTCCAATGAGTACCCCAGCACAGGGTGGGCCAGCCTGGTAGCGGAGACGATCACAAAGCCCCCCTTCTCGAGTCCGTAAACGTAGTAGGTCGGCTGACCAGCCTCGTCACTACTATTTTGCAGAGACTTATCGTCCGAGAGGAGAGAGAGTCTTAGGTCATCCATAGACCGGAGATCAGATGACCTGAGAAAATCTCTGGCGATAGTCTCAGCCTCTGTGACCTCTATGAAATAGGGGTCAACAGGTACCTGCTCGGTACCCGTAGGTGATGCTTGCTGCATACAACTCTGGAGGGACAGCATTACAGCGCCCAAGCATGTCGCAGCGAACAAGGTAAAAAGATGTCGCTTCAGCATAATAACAATTAGTGTTATGAAAGGTTTGGAAATAATTCCTACTTATCACCTGCCCCCATTCACTTCACCCTCCACTCAAAACTACAAACAAAACCCATCGAAACGTATCCTTTTCGATCAATTTAATTCTCCCAACAGGAAATTTCTCTACACTAGGACCTATAACCATCAATATTGTTAACCAAACCTTACAGATCCAAGCCCTCTGCCACTCCACTCAAAAGCTACGCAGACCGTTTGACTATCTCCCTGACCTTAGTTATTGAGCGATCGCATCGATGAGGTGATTACGCCCTCTGACTAATACCGGTATTAGTGAAACCTAATATCGGATATATAATCAGCCAACCGCTTTACATTGATAACCAGTCTACTGAAGATCTATCTATTTAGCACCAAGATCAAGGTCGTGAGGTCCTCCGACTTATCCGGGTAGACTCTAATGCGTTTGACCGTTAGTCAGTTGTAGATGTAATGCTTCCATACACAAAATTTCCTACCTTTGTCTGAAATATAAAATCACTCAATAAATAATTACATTGTATGAAAAAAGGTATTGTACCATCCGCCGTGGCGATGGCCCTTCTGGCTGTAAGCGCCGTTGGCTGTGACGGAAACAAGAAGACCGAGGACTCTGCGGTAGCAGAAGAGGTGCCAGCGATCGACACGCTTGCCATGGATCGCACGGTTTCTCCGCGAGAGAATTTCTTCCTCTACGCCAACGGGGGCTGGATGAAGGCTCATCCGCTCACTCCCGAGTACTCTCGTTTTGGTGCTTTTGATGAGCTGTCTCTCAAGTCTGAGGTGGCGGCACACGAGATCATCGAGAGCCTGAAGGACGCTGCAGAGGGCACGGACGAAGCCAAGGCGTACCTCCTCTACGCACTCAGCACCGACTCCGCTAAGCTGGAGTCCGATGGAGCCAAGCCGATCCTCGCTGACCTCGCAGAGATCGATGCTCTTGCCGACAAGGATGCGCTCGTTGACTACATAGCGAAGTCCGACAACCAGGGCGGTGGATCGTTCTTCAACACCTTTGTCGCAGCGGATGAGAAGAATAGCGATGTCAATATCCTCAATCTCTACCAGGCAGGGCTCATGATGGGCGTACCGGACTACTACTCCGATGAGGCCGCTTACAAGGGCAATCAGGAGGCCTACCGCACCTACTTTACCCGCGTCTTTGACCTCGTCGGGATGGAGGAGGCTTCAGCGCAGGCTGACCGACTCTTTGGCTTAGAGAAAGACCTCTCCAAGATCCTCTACACGATGGTGGAGCTTAGAGACAGCCAGCGGAATTACAATAAAATGTCTCTCGAGGACTTCTATGCTCAGCACACTTTCCCCTGGAAGCGCTACATCGATGGCCGCGAGGGTTACGAGTCGGTCAAGGAGCTGAATGTCGCACAGAAAGACTACTTCGATCGCTTCGACAAGTGGTTTGCTGCCACCTCACTGGAGGATCTGAAACTTTTCCTCAAGGGACAGCTCATTGATGGTGCCAGCGATCTCCTCAGCAACGATTTCCGCGAGGCAGCCTTTGCGCTCCACGGCAAGTCGATCGCCGGTAAGGAGGAGATGAAGCCCCTCTGGAAGCTGGGCGTCAACCGCGTGGACAACTGTCTTGGTGATGTGATCGGCAAGCAGTATGTCGCCAAGTACTTCCCCCCGGAAGCAAAGGAGCGGATGACACAGCTGGTAAACAATCTGGTCTCAGCTCTCAGCTTCCGCATCGACAACCTCTCCTGGATGACCGCTGCAACTAAGGAAAAGGCGCAGGAGAAGCTTGGTGCCTTCACTGTCAAGATCGGCTACCCCGACAAGTGGCTCACCTTTGAGAAGCTGAATACAACCAATGAGTCACTCTATGCCTACAGCAAGGAAGTAGGCGCCTTCCTCACCCGTCGCAACACCGCTGACCTCGAGAAGCCTGTTGATCGCAACCGTTGGCTGATGAATGCTCATCAGGTGAATGCTTACTACAATCCGACAACCAACGAGATCTGCTTCCCCGCAGGGATCCTGCAGCCACCTTTCTTCAATCTCAACGCAGATGATGCAGTCAATTATGGCGCCATCGGTGTCGTGATCGGTCACGAGATGACCCACGGATTTGACGACCAAGGCTGCAACTACGATGCTAAGGGCAATATGGAGAATTGGTGGACGGAAGAGGATCGGAAGACCTTCGATGCTGCCACCCAGAAGCTTGCCGCTCAGTTTGATCGCGTAGAGGTAGCGCCCGGACTGATGGCCAATGGTCAGATGACTCTCGGCGAGAACATCGCCGACCAGGGAGGACTCCTCGTTGCCTATGACGCTATGGTCAATGCCACCGAGGGTAAGGAGTACCCGGAGATCGATGGGCTCAGCCGTGACCAGAGATTCTACATCGGCTATGCCCGCGTATGGGGACAGAATATCCGTCCTGAGGAGATCATCCGTCGCACCAAGACAGACGTACACAGCCTCGGGAAATTCCGTGTCAATCAGACTCTGAAGAATATCGACACCTTCTACACCGCATTTGGTATCCAGGAGGGAGACTCTATGTACATCGCCCCTGAGGAGCGTGTCGTGATCTGGTAATCCACGCACCCTATAGAATTAAGGAGCGAGAGGGTGTCACGCCGATGAGCGTGGCACCCTCTCGCTCTCTTTGCCATAGGCCAAAAACACGCGCTCCCCGCATAACGGAGACAGATTGTGATAGTTTGCAACAGTTACAAGAGTGTCGCACCCATTGCGAGTGCGAGGATTACATTGCAAGTTTTGATGTGCGGACAAAAGGGGCAAGGAGTTCGGAGGAGTTCCTTACCCCCTTTATTGGAGGTAGTTCGTGTGCCTTCTCTGAGATGGGTTTGAGACCCTCTTCTTACCCTGCTCTATGCATCTGTCAGTAGGAGGGAGAAGTGGAGGGTCTTGAGATCACCAATTGGTCCCGTGAGCACTCGAACGGTGGGTAGAATTCTGCTGACAATTGAGGGAGGGATTGGGTACCTTTGCTGCTATAATGCAAGGATCACGATATCTCATGACGACTAACGAACTACTAGAGTGGGACCGAACCCATCTCTGGCACCCCTACACCTCCACCATTCATCCCCAGCAGACCTACCCAGTCGCCTCAGCCAAGGGCTGTGTCATCACCCTTGAGGACGGCAGGGAGCTGATCGATGGGATGAGCTCATGGTGGTGTGCGATTCACGGGTACAGCCACCCTGTCCTCACAAGCGCCATCACGGAGCAGGCAGACCACTTATCTCACATAATGTTTGGGGGCTTCACCCATCGCCCTGCTGTGGAGCTGGGGAAGTTGCTTGTCGAGAGGATCCTTCCCGAGGGCATGGACCGACTCTTCTACTCCGATAGTGGCTCCGTATCGGTCGAGGTGGCACTTAAGATGGCGATCCAGTACCAGCTGGCGCGTGGGCGGCGGGGGCACACCCACTTCGCTACCATAAGCAGGGGCTATCATGGGGATACTTGGCATGCGATGTCTGTCTGCGACCCGGTAACCAGTATGCACAGTCTCTTTAGCGGCACCCTGCCGGTTCACTACTTTGCTCCTCAGCCGAGATGTACCTTTGGGGCCGAGTGGGATCCGGATGACCTCAGGCCGATGAGGGAGCTGGTCGCAGTGCATAGGGACGAGCTAGCGGGGATCATCGTGGAGCCAATCGTGCAAGGCGCAGGCGGGATGTACTTTTACCACCCCAAGTACCTCGAGGGGCTGAGGTCACTCTGTGACGAGTACGACCTGCTGCTGATCTTCGACGAGATAGCAACCGGCTTCGGGAGAATTGGGGAGCTGCTGGCAACCTACTTCACCGATATCAAGCCCGATATCATTACGATCGGGAAGGCGATGACCGGAGGCTATATGACCCTCGCCTGCACGGTGACAACACAAGAGATCGCAGATACCATATGCAGTGGAGAGGCGGGCTGCTTCATGCACGGACCTACCTTTATGGCCAATCCCATGGCATGTGCCGTGAGCAAGGCCTCCATTGAACTCCTCCTTAGCCAAGACTGGAGAGGACGTGTGCGTCATATTGAGCAGAAGCTGAGAGAGGGGCTCACCCCACTTCAGGAGCTGGGTGGAGTACGCGAGGTACGCTGCTTGGGAGCCATCGGTGTGGTGGAGATGAACGAGCCTGTGGATATGGAACGGCTGATCCCTGACTTCGTGAGAGAAGGCATCTGGGTGAGACCTTTCGGAAGATTAGTTTACTTGGAGCCGCAGTTTATGGCGATCACAGACGACCAGCTTGATCGACTCATCGATGGTCTCTCACACGTACTCAGAACGCATGACAGATGATCGAGTATAGAGAGAAACTACAGAGGCTCATCGCCGGTGGCACCTTCAGAACACTTCCACACTTCGAGAGGGACGGCAAGTACCTCGTAGTGGACGGAGAGAGGCTGCTCAACTTATGCAGCAACGACTACCTCGGACTTCAGCAGATCCCCGACTTAGTCGAGGAATACCGAGAGGCGCCTGAGTACTCCCCACTGATGAGCAGTGCCTCCTCCCGTCTGCTGACAGGCAATGACCCATCCTACGATGATCTGGAGCAGTACCTCTCGTCAGCGTATCAGGTCCCCTCAGCACTCGTGTGGACAAGCGGCTACGATGCCAATAGCGGTATCATCCCCACACTCGTTGATGAGGAGACGCTCTTCCTCGCCGACCGACAGATCCATGCCAGCATGGTAGAGGGGCTGAGACTATCCGGCTGTAGATTTTCCCGCTTTGATCACAATGACTTATCCCGACTGAGAAATCTATTAGAGAAAAACGAGGGGGAGTACCGCCACATCTGGGTCTTGGTGGAGAGCGTCTACAGTATGGACGGAGACGAAGCCCCACTTGAGGCGATCGTAGCTCTAAAGAGAGACTTTCCCTCTATGTGTCTCTATGTCGATGAGGCACACTCAGTGGGCGTCCGAGGAGGTGGTCTGGGGATCTGCCGGGAGAAGGGACTCGTCAGTGAAGTCGATGTATTGATTGGCACTCTGGGGAAGGCACTCGGCTCAGTGGGCGCTTTTTCCCTACAGTCTGAGAGCCTAAGGGAGCTCCTCGTCTCACAGGCTCGACCTCTGATCTACACCACAGCCTTACCCCCAATAATGATCGGGTGGACCCTTTTTCTCCTAAGGAAAGTATGCGAAATGGAGGATCGGCGTCAGCACCTGCAAGAGATGGTCCAACGACTGGGAAGCCGGGTCGGGCGTACACCTGAGAGTCAGATCATCAGCTTGGTCGTCCCCGGCGAGGAGCGAGTGGCAGAGGCGGCCGAGGACTTTAGGCGGCAGGGACTCTACGTACGACCGATCAGGAAGCCCACCGTACCAGCCGGGACAGAGCGTCTCAGGCTCTCGCTCACAAGTGCGATGAATGCCGAGGAGATCGACCACATAGCGGAGGTGATGAAGCGATGGATGTAGGGATTAGGCATAGAGGGGCTGCATCGGGTACTGCCCTCCTCTACTTCGGTGGCTGGGGCGCTCCGCTGTCACTCATTGACAGGATGGAGCTACCCGCTGAGTGGACGCTTGTGTCGGTATCGGACTATGGCGGAGACACCATACAGTGGCCCGACCTGACACACTACTATCGGCTTTACCTTATTGCCTGGAGTATGGGTGTGTGGGCAGCAGAGTACTACCGAGACTGCTACCCGACCCCGGAGAGAGCGGTCGCCATCTGTGGCACTCCTGCCCTGATCTCCGACCGCTATGGTATCAGGGAAGCAGACTACCGACAGATGGCATCGTCATTGGATGAAGGAATGTATCACCACTTCGTCCGTCAGATGTGTCTCTCACGCAAGGAGACATCAGACTTCCTAGCCCTGCCGGGTCACCGAGGGACACTCGCCTATCGAGAGGAGTTGCGCCGAGTAGAGAAGCTCGGAGGGTCAATCACAAGCTGCCGAGTGCCATGGACTAAGGCCCTCATCGGTGAGAGGGACCTTGTGATACCTCCTGCCGGACAGCGATTGTTCTGGACGGAGAGGGGCATCGCAGTCACCACATTACCATCAGCACCACACTTGGTCTTCGGAACCCCCCACAAGTCATGGAGAGATTTACTCAATTGCTGACTGCACGGAAGCAGAATATCGCCAACCACTTCTCCAGATGCATACCGACTTACGAGTCTGGCGGTAAGGTACAGCGGAGCATAGCTGAGGAGCTGGTTCAGATGCTTGAGCCGATAGAGTGCGGGACGGTACTGGAGATAGGCTGCGGGACGGGCCTGCTCTCGGGGCTACTTCGAGCGAGGCTACCGTATTGCCACCTGGTCTGCAACGATCTCTCACCCGATATGGAGACTCCTCTGAGAGAGAAAGTGGGGGACAATGCCCTCTTCCTCCCCGGTGACGCTGAGGTCATAGACTGGCCTGGAGAGTGCGATGTGGTCGCCTCCGCTTCCTGCATCCAGTGGTGGGAAGATCCGCTCGCTTTCTTCCCCAAGGCTTATAAGACCTTAGCAGATGGTGGACAGCTACTATTCAGCACTTTTTTGCCTGGCAACTTGCAGGAGCTCACCGCAGTCACCGGGGCTGGGCTTCGCTACCCATCTCATCGTGCGATCGAGCGAGCTATGGAGGAAACAGGTTTCGAGGAGATCCGGCTTGTCGAGCAGCGTCGGACGCTCCTCTTCCCCACCCTTATCCGACTACTGAGCCACCTACGCGACACCGGCACCAATAGCCTCTCCTCGGGTGGCCTTTGGACGCCCCGTCGACTCGTAGAGCTGGAGCGCTCCTATCGACATAACTTACATCTGCCTCCTGAAGCTCCTTTACCCCTCACCTACGTGGGATTGAGAGGCTCGGGATGGCGAAAGAGAAAATAAGAAATGAAAGAATTACTTCCCCTCCACACCTACTTCGTCTCAGGCATTGATACCGATGCCGGCAAGACAGTAGCCACCGGTTTCATCTCCAAAGCACTCCTTGATGATGGCGTCACCGTGATTACTCAGAAACTTATCCAGACAGGCAATCACGGCATCTCTGAGGACATCACGGTACACCGCCGGATCGAGGGGCGCACCCTCCTACCTGAGGATCTCGAGGGGACTACCTGCTGCCTCATTTACTCCTATCCCTGCTCACCACATATGGCACTGGCGATAGACGGCAGGGAGCCGGAGTACGACAAGGCTACTGTCAATACCCATCGGCTGGAGAAAGAGTATGACAAGGTGCTAATAGAGGGTGCCGGGGGGCTGATGGTACCCCTCACCGATGACCTCCTAAATATTGACTATATCGCTCGAGAGGGACTCCCCTGTATCCTGGTCGGGACGGCTAAGCTGGGAAGCATCAATCACATCCTCCTGAGTATGGAAGCGCTCGCCCATAGAGGCATCCCTACCCCGATGCTGGTATACAATAAGGGGATCTCAACCGATGATCGTATCACTGCGGAGACAGAGCGGTACCTCAGGAGCTATCTCCGAAGGCATTACCCAGAGACCACACTCGTGGTACTGCCACCTCTGGACCTGTAGTCCCGGCACTACCCGGTGATCTTACTGCATATACTTGCTCCTGAAGTCCTCATAGACCCGACACATCTCATCAGGCAGGTAGGTGAGTGTCTTCTCAACTAAGTCGTCCGGCACGCCATAGTAGGCCTCCGCCATTCCACCGACAATTGCTGCCAACGTGTCGCTGTCACCCCCATAGTGTATAGCGGAGCGTATGGCATCCTCATAGTCAGTCGACCGAAGCAGTATCGTCAGTGCGAGAGGGACACACCCCTGGCACGTCTCATCAAAGACACCCGCTGCCGGCAGATTACTTTCATAGTCGGCTCCATACGAAGTGATGAGGAGCTCCTGGATCTTATCCCACTCACCACACCTCAGACGGAAGATCGCCTCGGCGATCACTTGAGCCCCCTTGATCCCCTCCAGGTGATTGTGTGTAGGCTTGGCGCTACACTCAGCTTGGGCGCGGGTACTCTCTATGGTCTCAAATGCCCACCCCACCGGCGATACTCTCATCGCAGAGCCATTGCCATAGCTCTCATAGGGCTTGGGGGCATCGGAGAGGAGCCAGCCAAGGAAACGCCCTCCATATCCCCTCCCTGGGTATCGATGGCACCACTCCAGTAGCGAGGTCTTATAACTCTTACCGCTCAGGATCGCATCCGCCACAGCAATTGTACAGACCGTATCATCGGTAAAGGTCGTCCCTTCGCGGAATAGGTCAAGGTCGTAGTGCTCCATATCGTTGTCAAACTCATAGGATGAGCCAGCAACATCTCCAATAATCGCTCCTATCATATATATGGTCTTCTTTTGTCCAAAAATACAATAATTGTCCTAATTAAAAAAATCCATAATTTTGCAATCCTTACACTTTTCAGCAAAGGGCAGAATGGTGGAGGTGCTTGATCTTGTGGAGCCGAGCGGAAAGAGTTAGATTTGCTCTGTGGGCGATGCACAAGGTCGCCCTTTAGTCATAAGTCAACTAATAAACCTTACCTATCATGAAGTCCGATCAGCACTGCACTCTACGTGTCAGGGGACAAGTCCTGGATCTCACAGAGGAGCCCATCGTTATGGGCATCCTCAATCATACGCCAGACTCCTTCTATGCCGGGAGTCGCATCCAAGGAGAGGAAGCTGTCGAGGAGCGTATCGACAAGATCATCGCTGAGGGCGCCAAAATCATTGACGTGGGAGGCTACTCCTCCCGTCCCGATGCGGACGATGTCTCCCCTGAGGAGGAGTGGCGCCGACTACGTGAGGTACTCACCGCCATCCGCCGTCACTACCCCGATGTGATCGTGAGCGTGGACACATTCCGCGGAGAGGTGGCTCGCAGGTGTATTGAGGAGGGCGATGCCGATATCATCAATGACATATCCGGAGGCTTGATCGATCCAGAGATGCTTCCGACAGCAGCACAGCTTGACGTTCCCTATATCCTAATGCATATGAGGGGGACACCCAAGACTATGCAGAAGCTGCTCCACTACGATGGTCGTGTCGCTGACGGGGCTATAGAGGAGCTCCTCGGTCAGCTGCAAAAAGCTCGGGAGCTGGGTATGAGGGATGAGAATATCATCCTAGACCCGGGCTTTGGCTTCTCAAAGAATACGGAGCAAAATTGGGAGATGATGGCTGATCTTGACAAGTGGATCGACCTTGGCTACCCGCTCCTTGTGGGCATCAGCCGGAAGAGTATGATCTATAAGCTCTTTGGCCACACCCCCTTCGAGGCACTCAATGGCACCACCTTCCTCAATACCTATTCCCTCCTCCATGGCGCACACATTCTGCGGGTGCATGATGTGCGGGAGTGCGTAGAGTGCGTCCGTATGTATCAAGAACTCCGCCGGCTCACCACCGAGGATGCCAAGCCGGTCGACTAAGTAGCATCCTATATACTACTATGGAGTGGCTGTCCTTTAATATCGTCGACGTACTCGACATACTTCTCTTTAGCGTCCTACTTTACTACCTCTTCAGGGCGCTCCGCAAGGGGGGCAATAGTACGCTTCTCGTGGGTATCATCACTTTTGTGATGATGTGGGTACTCTTTTCCCGCATCCTCAGCATGCGCCTTATGGGGCGTATCATGGACTACATGATGGGGATGGGGCTGCTGGTGTTGGTGATCCTCTTTCAGGACGACATACGGCGCTTCCTCACCCTGCTGGGATCAACGAATAAGTGGCTCTCCCCGGAGAAGATCTTCCGGCAGCGCAAGCGCGACCAGGCCAAGCAGCAAGAGGCCTCGTACATCGCGATGATGACCTTTGCATGCCTCCGTATGGCAAAGAAAAAGGTGGGTGCGCTGATCGTCATTGAGAATAACGTCGACCTAACGCCGATTGCACACACCGGTGAGCTGCTTAATGCAGACGTCAATTCGCGACTCCTTGAAAACATATTCTATGAGGGCTCTCCGCTCCACGATGGGGCGATGATCATCCGCGACCGGCGAATCCTCGCCGCAGCCTGCATCCTACCTGTCGCACACGGGAGCTCCCTACCAAAGGAGATGGGACTCCGCCACCGCTCCGGTCTGGGAGTAAGCCAGCAGTCTGATGCCCGGGTCATCATTGTCAGCGAAGAGCGCGGAGAGATCACCATAGCCTACCGCGGAGAGATCGTCCGTCAGGTAGACTCCGATGGGCTTCGGCGCTTCCTCTCCTCAGACTTCTCCGACCTCTCCACCATCGGACCCATACTAGCCCCGACGGCGTGATGTCATTTTGGGATAAAACGTTATGAATAAAGAAATGGAAGGATTTATACAGAGCGAGGAGCCAATCCTCACCCGCCACTTTCAGTACGACCTCAATAGCTCACTCCCTGCCGGGATAGATAAGGTCGAGGAGTTGCTGGGGAGCATTCTCCTCACCACACCCTCAGCCTTCAATTCCCAACCGGTCCGTATGGTCCTCCTCACCGGGCCGGCACACCATCGTCACTGGGACCTGATCAAGTCCCTCCTGATAGATAAGATAGGAAAGGAAAAGTATGCCGATGGCACTGCGGATAAGATTCAAGGATTTCGTAATGCAGCGGGGACGGTGCTTTTCTTTGACGATGAGCTGGTGACCAAGTCGCTGCAGGAGCGCTTCCCCGCCTATGCACACAACTTCCCCCTCTGGGCGGAGCAGGTGCAGGGCTCACATCAGTATACTGCTTGGCTAGGACTGGTCGGTCTGGGCTTCGGCGCTAATCTCCAGCACTACAATGGTCTCGATGACGATCGTGTGCGAGAGGATGCGGGAGTACCCTCAGAGTATCGATTCATCGCTGAGCTGGTCTTCGGTGGGATGAATAGCGACACCGGGGGCGGGAAGGAGAAAGAGCCCCTCTCCAAGACCCTTCGGGTGGTCTCCAGATAGCCCCAGTCCGCAAGGTACTTAGTCCATTATGCGGCGAGTGATAGTCATAGCCCTCGTAGTGATGCTTATCGTCACGCTTGTACCGCCACTGCTCTCTGCGGAGACAGTGGCGGTATATGGGGACTATCCCGCCCCGAGGGACAGCCTCCCCATCACAAAGCAGGACTCAGTACCACTCTCATACACCATACCCAACATCACCATTGAGACCCCACGGGGGAAGTACAGCAAGGAGGATAATCCCGCGATCACCCTCGTGCTGGATGCAATGGAGAGTGAGCGCAATAGGCGGGACAGCATAGACTACAGCTATCACCTCCGAGGGGCCGATCGGCTGACTCTCGCGCTTGCCAATTTTGATCTAAAAGCAAAGTGGCTTAATACACTCTTCCCCTTTTTCCCAAAGTACGTTACTCGCTCCCGGCTCGATGGGAAGTGGGTGCTCCCCCTCTCCATAAGGGATCGTATCTCAGACTACGGGTATAGTGCGGAGGACAAAAAGTGGCGAGAGGTGATCCGATACTCACGTCACACCGGGCTGGACCAGACCCTCGATGACGGGACGATGACCGTGGCAATTGAGGATCTCTTCCCTGAGGTGGACCTCTATGGCAGAGACGTCCGACTACTGCAGACGCACTTCGCCAGCCCCCTTAGCTCCGATGGACTAAGCCAGTATAAGTACTACCTCACCGATACGCTCATTATGCGTGGGCAAGTAGCGCAGATGGTCACCTTCTTCCCCTTCGTGCCGGGCGACCCCACCTTCCGAGGGCATCTCTACTTCACCGTCACGGATCCACCACGCTTACTGAGGAGCGAACTCATCGTCCCTCAGTCCACCAACCTCAATTTCGTCGATGCACTCTCGATTACTCAGGAGTACGATCCCGCTCAGCCGGACAAGAGACAGGTGAGCGAGGAGACCCTCAGCCTCTCCTTCCGGCTCTACTGGCGCCTGCTCTCCCTCTACGTGGAGCAGACGAGACACTACGGCGGTCGAGAGGTGGTTACCCCGGGGATGCCGATAGCCCGATCAGACACTCTACTCTTCACGGCACCCCAGGCCATCACTGACCTCTCCTCCGACACCACGGCAGTCCGATACCGACCTGAGACGGAGCGGATGCTCGCCTCTGATCAGGGGCTCAAGGACTTCCTCGCAGAGGTCAAGGCTATCCCTATCTACCGCTTCCTCTTAGATGCAGCGGATATGATATCACTTGGGTACATCAGGACGCGATACGACAGAGACAAACTCTTCGGAGGGAGCTACTTTGACATTGGTCCGATCACCAAGATGATAGGATTCAATGAGGTGGAGGGCAACCGCCTGCGACTTGGGGGGAGGACAACGGGCTTTATCTCTCCACGCTTCTTCCTCGAGGGATACCTCGCCTATGGCTTAAGGGATCACGAGCTGAAGCACTCCCTATCCGTCATCTGGTCATTTCTCCCCAAGGGGTACTTTCGGGAGGAGTTTCCGAGGGACGAGCTGCAATTCTCTTATAGCCACGACCTCTTTACCCCTGGTCAGCTCTATGCAACCGATCCGCAGGATAATACCTACTACCACTTTGGCACCACCTATCTCACCAATCGGTCCTATCGGAACATCTGGCAGATACAGTATCTCCACGACTACGGCTCCACGCTATCGCTCCGTGTCTACCTGCAGCATGTGACCGACACGCCGGCGGAGCATGGTTTCCCGTACCTCAAGGTGCAGCGTGATGGGGACCTGCTACGCCAGTGGTCCATCACCGATGCCGCTGCAGGAGTGGAGGTTCGCTGGGCACCGGGAGAGCGTATCCGCCCCGGCTCGATGGAGCGTCACTCGCCCTTTAAGGATCTGATCAAGCGGGAGTACCCGGTGCTCTTCCTCAAGCACGAGACTGCTGCGCGAGTCCTCGGAGGGGAGTACCTCAGGCACCGGACGGAGATCCGTCTGGAGCAACGTCTGCCGATGGGCATCTGGGGTCGTATGGACTACCAAGTAACCGTGGGGAAGCTCTGGAATACAGTTCCCTTCCCCCTCCTCTACATACCGCCGACCAATCGTGGCTTCACCCTGCACGACAATGCATTTAAGATCCTCTACCCGCTGGAGTATGTGGCAGATGAGTGGGCAACGCTCTTTGCGCAGTGGCACATGAGGGGGCTGATCCTAAATAGGATCCCCCTGCTGAATAAGCTAAGCCTAAGGGGTGTCTGGAGCATCAATTACCTCTATGGTAATACGTCGAAGCTCAATCAGCAAGCCCATGCGACAGACATTTTCATCCTCCCCACGATCGCCACAGAGATGCGCCATCAGAGTTATGTAGAGGTCGGCTTCGGACTGGAGAATATCCTGAAGCTGGGTCGCATCGATGTCTACCGCCGTCTGACCGCTCCGGGGGCCTACAGTCAGGGATCACCCTGGGCGGTACGTGGCACACTTCGCGTTGACTTTTGATGAGACGAATAGTTAAGAAAATGGAGAACACCCTCTGCAGACTCATCGGCACTGTCCTCCTCACTCTCGTACTACCTCTTGCCGTTTCGGCACAAGAGGCGACTCGACTCAGTATCTCCGCCACAGGAGGCATCATCGCCCCTCGGCTGCATCCTATAGGTGAGGTCAGCCTCTGCGGTAACAGCACCCTTTTTACCCCAAGGCTCCAAGTAGGCTACCACCTCTCATACCAGGATGGCAAGCAGACCGATGACGAGATGAGAGCAACCTGGGTAACGGGATTGCCGAGACGCTATATCGGGAACTATCAGCTGAGACAGACAGTCAGTCGTCGGATGGGACTTAGTGCCGGGAGTACACTCCGCTGGGTCATCTCAGAGCGGGATCGGATCGACCTCAGAGGCACACTCAAGCTACAGGACACCTGGGATCAGCGATACCACCTTGGGATCAATAATATCGTACCTCTGGAGGGAAAGGGTCATACCACTTACTCAGGAGAATTGGAGCGACTGACCCGAGCCGGAGGAGCTCTATCGGGTCGATTCCCCAGCTGGGAGGGCGGGCGACTGAAGCAAAAAGTGACCGGTGCGCTAGCTCTCTCCGGTAACCACCGACTGCCAAGCTCCACTGTGCATCTCTCTTGGTCGATCGACCATCAGCGCCATGAGGAGGACTGCCCCAATGAGCGGGTGGTTGCTCATCACCTGCCGGATACTGAGGTCAGGACGGAGATCAGAGAGGAGCACCTGCCACACCTATCGTATGACGAGATAAGCGAGAGTTCGTACGGCTTCCGCAAGATCAGTGAGAAAAGTACCCATCTCGGGGAGAGGAGCTATGGCGCTAAGACAGAGCTCAATGCCAAAGTGGCAGAGGGTCAGCTGACCCTACTCCTCTCCGGTAGACGCCTGGAGGCCTCAGAGAGCGACACGTCAGATAAGGTCCATCCCCTGCTCAGTGCTCACTTCCCCACCTTTGCCTCAATGCCCAAGCGAGATCTCACCGATGCCTCCTACCTCGGAGGTAGAGGGGTACTCTACAGTCTCGGTCCCCTTGTTGACCACCGATATGTACACGACTTAGACACGTGGGATGAGCAGAGCTTCTCTCGCACACCCAATATCCCCAGCTACCTCCCGGCCAGCTTTGACGTAGTGACGGAGCTTGCAGATGGTCTGGTCGAGTGGCACAAAGACCTGCTCCCCGATCGGCTCTCCCTGACGCTCGGTAGCAGCATCAAGGGCTATCGACTCAGCTTTCTCTGTCACACAGTAGTAGAGAATAGAGCCGGCGAGGATGTCTCCGACACCAAGCACTACTTCGCCCTCCTGCCCTACCTCACCCTTGACTACAAGACCGAGAGCGGATGGCTTGCCTACCTCTCCCTATCCAGCGACCAGGTGTTGGCTCCCTACAGAGCGATGATCCCCTACAACAAGCACTCGAGTACCGACCACACCGTGGAGATGGGGCTAAGGGGGCTGCGCCCTGAGTATCGGTTGTCAGCCAGCACCGGGGTCCGTAAGGAGTGGAAGGGGAATCATATCTCTGCCTCGCTTGACTGGATCGGATCACGTGACTACCTCTACCGATATGTGGATCCCGACTTCACGCAGGAAGACTTCGGTGAGCTGATTCCTCGGCAAAAGAGTGCGGTACCCACGGATGGGCATTGGTCGCTGGAGACTATGGCAAATGCACCCTTTGCCCAGACTCTCGGACTTACCATAGAGGCGAGCTACAGACTCAGCCACCTCTCCTCATCTCTGCTAAGACCGATCGGCGTGAGGATGGAGTACCGGCTGACTGGGTGGGACACCTCGTCCGTGGAGACCCTGCAGCATGCCCGTAGAGAGCGGATCCCCCTGCCCGGCATCGGGCATCATCGTCTCAGCAGTGCCATAGACTACTCCACCGAGCTATGGGGGGTGACGATCACCGGCGACTACGCCTCAGATAGGTGCGTCAGTGTGGGCGAGAGTGCCCTCGATGATCTCTATGAGAGTTCATCCCTACGTCTCTCCATAGAGGCGAACGCCAAGCTGTCTGCTCACTTCTCGTTCATTTTCCGTGGAGACAACCTACTGAATACCCCCACACGGCTCTATCAGGGATCCGGAGACTTCCTCTACCGGCTCGCCTATGAGGGACCAAGACTGACATTAGGCTTTAGCTACACACTTCCCGACTGATCTTATGACTTACCATACACTTAGCCTGCTGATAGCAGTACTTATCCTCCTCACCGGTTGCAAGATGGATCCGGACTACACTCTACCCGGGGGTGAGAGTGGCGAGACGATCCTCATCGGCGACATCACCGAGGACTTTGTATTAAGCACCGGGAGGTACCACCTTGAGGGGACAGTTCGAGTCCGGAGGGGAGCGACACTGACGATAGAGCGGGGGACGGTGATTGCCTCAATGCCGGGCTTCGATAAGTACATCCTCGTGGAGCAGGGGGCCAAGATACGGATCCTCGGTACGGCTGAGGAGCCGGTAGTCCTGTGTGCGGACAAGGGGCGCGACCTCCCCGGCTATTGGGGCGGACTGATCATCAATGGGAGAGCACCCATCTGCGGTGCTGCTCATCGGGTGGCGGAGGTTGATGAGGCGGAGCGCGACCAATACTATGGTGGAGACGACCCTCGCGATGACTCGGGCGAGATACATCACCTGATCATTGATAGTCCCGGAGCAAGCCTGACAGCTGACGTAGAGCACAATGGGCTCACGCTCAATGGTGTCGGCTCCGGCACAGAGATCGACCATGTGGCGATCCTCAGCTCAGGAGATGACGGACTGGAGTGCTTCGGCGGGACAGTATCCCTCCATACGATCCTTGTGAGAGGGGCTGAGGATGACCTGATTGATCTTACAGACGGCTACCGTGGCACCATCAGTCGTCTCTATGGCATCTATAGCTCGGAGAGCAGGGAGAGAGGGGAGGAAAACCTCTGCCTCATAGAGGTGGACGGCAATCTGGATGGGCGCTACCCCGATGCCGAAGGGATGACCTCAGCCACGATCACAGACTGCACGCTGGAGGTGAGAGGTAAGGGTCCTGACTACGGGGTCTTAGCTCGTCGCGGGGCGACCATAGACCTGAGTAAGTGTGAGTTCCGCGGGCCCGGCAAGGTGGTACAACTCCTCCGATGCGAGAGTGAGGAGGGGCGATCTGCAATCACCGGCTCCTACGCCAGCCGACTAACCGCCACCCGCCCCGACTCCTGGGAGGGCATCACGGCTCAGGAGTCAGACCAGATCACCGGCTGCGACCTCAGCTTATTTGACTGGGTAGAGCGTTACTACCGGCGTGCAGAATCGGCGCATCAGAGGTAAGTGCCCCCTGCCGGCACTGGGGTTTTTCTTTTACGGATATTAGTGTCGTCTAATATCCGTAAAAGAAAAACCTAATATCGGTATTAGTTTCGTCCCACATTTTCACCTGCTCTGTACACTGAAGCAGACACCCCGGAGCAAAGAGCGTCTGCCGAAAAATGGGTAACTTTAGCCTCTGAAATAAAGGCTTGACATATGACCTCAAAGCACCCTAAATATACCTACCTCGCCATCATCCTCGGTGGAGTCATCGCCCTACTCTCCGGCTGTCACCCGTTTGATACGATCGGGCCGCTGAAGAGCAACAAGACTGACTTCCAAAATGTTGCCGCCGAGGGCGATACGTTGAAGGTGATCATCTCCTCTGACCGAATGTTTGTCCCCGTAACAGAGGTTGACTGGCTCTCGGCCAATCTCCCTACTGGCAGGAGTCGGAATAAGGTGACCATCAATGTGCGCCCCAATCTCTCCGACAAGGAGCGAGTCGGTGAGATAGCCTTTGTCATAGCCGAGGACGAGGAGGGGGAGAAGGACAGAGTAAGCATCACGGTCCATCAGCTGGGTCGTGATCAGGGCTTTGCCATCGACAGCGTGATGTACGAGATCCCTCTGATCTTCCACGTCATCACCAACCCCGAGGACATTGCCAAGAAAGATGCTCAGAATAACGACAACGATCCGAATAACAACTATACTAAGGTAAACGGGGAGTCCCTCCAGCGACTGGTCGAGCAGGTCAATCAGCTCTACTCCGGCAATCCGCCAAACCCCAAGAGAGTAATGATGGGGAAGGGGTACAATAGGATCGGCTTGACGAACTCTAGGATCCGCTTTGTCTTAGCCACAAAAGATCCGGATGGCAAGCGACTATCCCCATCAGGCATCACCTCACACGACATGACGGAGCGGGCTCTCGATCCGACTGCTGTGATGCAGGATAAGAAGGGCGGCATCTACCACTCGATGAGCTTCCCTATTAGCAATTACATCAACGTCTATGTCTTCCCTTTCAAGCCCGGTAAGGATGTGGGGCAGATCACGTTGGGGATCTCCCATATGCCCTATCTCGTCGCGGAGCATAAGATGGAGGGACTCGGCACCTTTGACAGAGCGATAAAGGGATTTGACAACTACAATCACTGCATTGTGCTGAATTACCAGCAGTTTGAGAACCGAGTCAAGGAGACTCAGTCAATCAGCAAGATCCATGAGGATCTCACACCGGCAGCTGTAACGCTTGCTCACGAGCTGGGGCACTACCTCGGGCTGGGACATGTCTTTGCGGAGAAAAAGGCTAAGGGAGAGACGAGTGCCCTGCAGCTCACTGAGGAGTGCATAGACAGCGACTATGTCGAGGACACGCCCTCCTACAATAGGATCGCTTACAATAAGGTGATGAGTGAGCAGATCGCCGCTCTTGAGTCAAGCCAAGGCTCCACACTGCAGTCCGTCCTCTCCACCCTCCTGACGAGAGACCTCTGCGATGGGAGATATAATCAGATCTCCTACAACCTTATGGACTACGAGGTATCCTACAACGACCGCTTTACACCGGGTCAAATATCCCGGATGAGACAGGTGCTCTACTACAGCCTCACCGTGCCTGGGGACAAGCTGGTCAGCTCGACCAGATCGGCTCTCAGGTCGGATGAGGAGAGTGCCATCGGTCGTCCGGTGGCGATAGAGTGCAAGGTCCATATACATACTAAGCCGTAATGCCATGAGACGAAAAAGATCACGTGTGGTAGCACTCCTCCATGGGAGGAGAGACCTACTGCTGTACCTCTTGGTGATGGTCCTACTGGGACTCTTCAGCCTCTATGGGCTGGGAAGTACGACACCGAGGGAGGAGATAGTAGCCGGGCAGGTAGAGCAATTGTGTCGCTTGGACCGGGAGGGGGAGCTCACGACTGCCGATCTCCTCACACGGACTACTTCACCGATATACGAGAGCTCTGTACTCCTGGTGCACCGGGTGATAGATGCTGGTGACGAGCCGATATCGACTGCAGCACTTCGGATACCGACCTTACTGGCAGCGATACTGCTCGGAGTCTTTTTCTTCATCTTTGTCTGCAGAGACCGCAGCCGACCCATTGCTCGAGTGACGCTCTTCTTTCTCATTGCCACTCCGTTTTTTCACTACTTTATCATCACCGGGGGGCCGGCTATGCCGGGGACTCTCTTTGGGACCCTTGCGCTGATGGTATGCCACGATATGATGACAAGTGAGAGGAGGCATCCGGTAAGCCACATACTGATCTGTGGTGTACTCCTGGCTCTCACCTGTCTGTCGGTAGGGGCAGGAGGAGTAGTCATCCCGTCACTCGCTATGCTCCTATGGGGGCTCCTCGGGAGCCGATCCGGGGTGAGGGGACGGCTGTGGATACCAATCGCATCAGTTGTCATCGGGGTATTACTCACAGCCCTTGCTGCCACCATCCCGGGCGAGTGCCACTGGCTAACGCCTGAGTCAGGACGATGGTCCGGTCGCGGTCTGTGGGGATGCCTCCTAACTCTAATACCCTGGGGCGTAGTGACCCTGATGGAGGAGAAAAAGTCCTCGGGTATGAGGTACAGCCTGGGGCACCTATCTGCTGAGGGTCTCGCTCTACTAACGATCGTCTCAGCCCTTGTCTACAACCTCGTCTCCGGCACAAGCGATCCTGCACCATCCCTTGTCGTAGCCCCCTTCGTCTGTCTTATTGCCGGCGAGGCCTTCCGATCACTGTTACGGTACAGACCAGGGCGGATCACCTCTTTTGCACATGTGATCAACATCCTAGGACTGGTGCTGCTCGGGACACTAATCTTTGTCATCGTGGGACCGAGTGAGACGGTCAGCGCCCTCATCTCTGCCCTCAGCGGATCCGATGGGGCTATCGCTGTCGCTGCCATGCGTGAGTCAGTCAGGGCGCACTTAGCTCTCTGCCTTCTCCTGATGGTGGGTCCGGTCGTAGCTGCTCTGACGATGGTTTATCAGCGTGTCCGAGGGAGCGAGACGAAGCAGGCATATACGAGCATCCTGATGGTGATCCTTATCACCCTGGCGGTCGACCTGCCTCTCGTGGCTCTCGTGGGATCGCTTTAGGTCCATGATCAGATCAAGGGGTAAGGCACTCTTCTCTTCTCTCCTCTTAGGTGCGGTACTCATCGCCACAGGAGGAGGCTGTCAGTCACACCGCCCGCCTCTCAGTGAGATAGTGATAGACACAGACCTACCGGTGATCTCGGAGGAGCCTCTTCGTATGGGGATCACACTGGACGTCGGGTGTGGTGGGAAAGACCTCCTTACCCCCAACCTCATCCCGAATGCAGGATTTGAGTTGGCTCCACCTCTTCTGCACTGCAGCTACAATATATCCACCTCGACACTCACCACCCCCAATGGATACAAGACCTACTACCCCACTCCCACTTCGCTCTACGGATGGGGAGCTCAAAGCGGGGAGATAACCCTTAGCGAGGGAAGGACCTTTTACAAGGAGTCCTCTCACTACCTGACCTTTCGCCCCAAGGACACCGACTCTGTCCCATGCAGGATCATAAGCACACTCTTCCCACTAGAGGTAAAGGAGGGTGAGCGGTATAGTCTCAGCTGCTTTGTCAGCAGTGACCTGGCGGAGGCAAGGGTCTCCATAGTGAGGGACACCATTTCTCCTGAGAAGGTCTCTACGGAGGTCTCCATACGGGGGGATGTCTACTGGAGCCGTAAGGATGTAGTGCTGCAGATCACCACAGCGACAGACTCCGCCTACCTGATGATAGAGTCTCGACCCATCCGGCGCACGGATGAGGGGATGGGCTACACCCAGCCGAGGGGCTATGTGTCTCTTGATGAACTTTGGCTCACGAGGAAAGAGGGACAGTCCGATCCGGAGGTCCCACTACCAAATTCGCTTATGAAGCTCCTGAGAGGACTTGACCCCGACTTCGTGAGATTTCCCCCACTCCCCACTATGGTCGTCAGGACACACTATCAATCTGGACCTTGGGAGGAACAGAGTACACCGGGGACTTTGGGATCTCTAAGCTCATCAAGGTATCAGAGCTACTCAATGCCCGTCCTATGGTCATTGCCAATGCGGGGATTACTGACCCATCTGCCACACCGCGATACGAGGATGTCGCCGAGATAGACGAGAGGACGAAGTATCTATCGCGCTTAGCGATGAATCCTAAGCTCTTAGTCCAGATCGGCTATGGGCTCACTTCGGAGGAGTACAAGCGGCGCTTCAAGCTCTTTGCGACCAGCATCGGACAGGATAACTTGGTCTCAGCCGGACCACTCGTTGACTCCACCACCCACTACAGCGACTACGCATTTGACTTGGCACTTACGGCGATCAAGGACCCACACTTGATCAATCTCATCCCGGAGGCGAATAGGAAGCTACAGACCAAGCGGCAACAGATGATGATCGGCGAGGCCACCTTCGCTGATCCGGAGTCGCTTGCCGTCTTTCTACCACCCCTTGCACAGCGAGCAGCTTTCCTAATAGAGTCGGAGAGGCACACCCCTCTGCTTGAGGGAGTCGGTATCGCACCGCTGCTCTCAACCGATCCATCTGATCATCCTCTCATACTGGTACGGGGGGCACATTATCACCCGACCTTACTGTACGACTTTGTGTCGCAATTCCAGCGGACCAGAGGAGATGTGGTACACGAGATAGGTGACCACGACGACATCTGCCTCTCCCTTACGTCTGACAAGGAGTGTAAGCACTACTACCTCCGAGGGGTCAATCTCACTCGCCATCCACTTACCTATAGGGTAAAGGTCACAGGGAAGCGGCAAAGTGTCAAGAGAGTCACCATAGTGCGCTTCACGCCCGAGCCCCCGACCACTACGGCTGACTTGTCACGCTACTACAGCTATGTACGCACGGAGGAGGAATTCAGTCTACCCTTAAAGAAAGCCTTCGACCTAACCCTGGAGCCTTATCAGGTCGTCCTACTTGACTTCTCAGAATAACAGCCGAATTGTAAATAGGGCTAATTATTAGGGTCAGAGGATTGGTTATGTCAAAATATGTCAAAACTACTTTCTATATTTGTCCGAGTGTATTACTACTAGTTATAATCACCTTATATGAAAACTATCATTGTTTACGGTTCCTCTACCGGAACCACCAAAGACATCGCTGACCGCATCGCCGAGAAGTTTGGCGTCGCTGCTGATGACGTTCGTGACGCTGCTGACTTCAATGCAGAGGACGTAGCCAACTACGACCTGCTGATCTTCGGAAGCAGCACCTGGGATGACGGCGAGCTGCAGGACGACTGGTCCGACCTCATCGGGGACATCGCTGACCAGGATCTCTCCGGCAAGAAGGTTGCCCTCTTCGGATGTGGCGACAGCGAGGGCTACGGAGATACCTTCTGCGATGCTGTGGGTATCCTCAAGGAAGAGCTCAGCGACAGCGGCTGCACCTTCGTAGGTGCCATCAGCAAGGATGGCTACGAGTACGAGGCCAGCCGTGCCGAGGAGGGTGGCAAGCTGGTAGGCTGCTGCCTCGACGAGGACAATCAGGATGACCTCACCGATGAGCGTATCGATCGCTGGGTAGAGGCTGTCAAGAGTGCCCTCTGATAGCTGATCCGTAGATCATTCCTCTATATTTAGCAAAAGAGGCTGTGTGCTTGTAGCACGCAGCCTCTTTTGCATTATGAGCCGGGAGGAGATTACTTCTTCTTCAGCTCATCACGGATCTCACGAAGGAGCTGGATATCCTCCGGTGTCGGTGCCGGCTCAGCAGGCTTCTCCTCCTCCTTCTTCTTGAAGCTATTGACAGCCTTGACGACTAAGAAGATCGCCCAAGCAATGATCAAGAAGTCTACCACCGTCTGGATAAACTGACCATACATAATGGCAGCCTCAGGCTTGACGATTTCTCCATCAGCTCCGATAACAGCAGGGCTGAGGACAGCCTTCAGATCCGAAAAGTTCACCTTCCCGAGGAGCATCCCGAGGGGAGGCATCAGCACGTCATCCACAAAAGAGGAGACGATCTTGCCAAAGGCACCACCGACAATGACACCGACAGCCATATCAAGGACGTTACCACGCATGGCAAACTCCTTGAATTCTTTCATCATACTCATATCGTAATCTATGTTTTCGATTAAAAAATCTTGAATCTTAGTATTATTATCCATTTCCAATCAGTCATTACATCGTAAACCCTCCTTGATCGTCAGAGAAACCACCTCCCGAGAGCGGGTCATCGACAGACGGACCGTTTATACTTGAGGAGAAGGTCGACTGGTAGTCGTCATTGATATTGCTATCCAGCGCAGAGGAGAAGCGGATGAGATCACCCTCGAAGCGAAGGTAGACATCCCCCACCCGACCATTACGGTGCTTGGCGATGATGATCTGCGCCAAGCCTCTCATATCCTTATTGTTCTCGTCTGTGAGTATGCCGTAGTACTCAGGTCGGTGGATAAAGATGACCATATCCGCATCCTGCTCGATCGCCCCCGACTCACGCAGGTCTGAGAGCTGTGGGCGTCGTCCCTCCTTATTCCGCTTCTCCAGCTCACGATTAAGCTGCGAGAGAGCAATGACGGTGATACCGAGCTCCTTGGCGAGTTGCTTTAGTGATCGGGAGATAGTACTCACCTCCTGCTCGCGATTGGCATTTGTCTTCAGTCCACTGGCCGTCATCAGCTGCAGGTAGTCGATAAAGACCACCCGCACTTGATGCTTGCGCACTAAGCGACGAACTCGCGACCGCAGGTCAAAGATCGAAATACTTGCCGTATCATCGATAATGATAGGCGCCTCCTCCATCGGTCCCAGCCCGTAGAAGAGCGTATGCATCTGCTCATCCGTGAGGGTTCCTCTCTTGATGTCTTCATTGGGGATAGAGGTATGCATCGAGATAAGTCGCTTGGTCAGCTGATCCTCTCCCATCTCGAGGGAGAAGAATGCGACGGGCACCTTGTAGTCCAAGGCCATATTGAGAGCCATGGAGAGGGCAAAAGCGGTCTTCCCCATCGCCGGACGGGCGGCAAGGATCACAAGGTCCGTCGGCTGCCAGCCAAAGGTGATCTCGTCCAAGTCCCGGAAGCCGGTATTCACACCGCTCATACCATCCTTCCTCTCGGCAGCGTTGCGGATCTCCTGCAGGGTATTAGGCAATAGCTCCTTGATGGTCTTCATCTCGTTGCTATTGATCCCCTGGGCAATATTGAAGAGCTCCTGCTCCGAGTCCTGCAGGAGATCCCCCACCCCGATCTCCTCGTCAAAGGAGTTTTGGATCACCCGGTTACCGAAGGAGATAAGGTTGCGCTGCACCATCTTATCGTAGAGGATGCGTGCGTGGTATGGTAGGTCGGCAGTGCTATTGACGATTGAGGCGAGCGTCGCGATATAGCCCATCCCCCCGACAGAGCGGAGCGTGCCATTGAGCTTCAGCTTCTCCACCACCGTCTGCGTGTCCACCGGGCTGTCCTCCAGCGTCAGCTGCTGGATAGCCTCGAAGATCATCGCATTCTTGGGATCGTAAAAGCAGTCCTTCACCAAGACCTCATCGATCTGGGCAAAAGCCGACCGCTCAAGGATCAGCGCACCAAGCACGGTACGCTCCAGCTCAAGGTTATGTGGCGGCACACGACTGGCGAGGATGCGCGAGAGTCCCTCTCTCACGAAGGTCGAGTCCTGCGGTGTCGCCTCCCCTTGGGACGGGACAGGTGCCGATGGAGTGGCTGTTGTATCTTGATCTGACATGATTATATCTCTCGTTTCTCTCAGTCCTCGTCCAGCTTAAGCACCGTGAGGAAGGCCTTCTGAGGCACCTCCACCTTGCCGATGCGCTTCATCCGCTTCTTTCCCTCCTTCTGCTTCTCGAGGAGCTTACGCTT
>QWBY01000361.1_pt1 | contig 33782 bp, 26 predicted proteins | sample 1972471 | NCBI WGS metagenome assembly QWBY01 (sample SAMN09866722, study PRJNA288562) | Human gut metagenome isolate term6_stool, whole genome shotgun sequencing... | reverse complement strand
TCTGGCTCACATTGTCTGTTGTCAGTAATGCAAATGAAATCTGCATAAGTTCTTGCCTTAGTCAATAAGATTACTGGTCTGAGATAAGGGAGTATTATACCCGAAAGAACTTCCCTAAATGATTACACTTGTTTTTGACTATTATAGAAACCTAATTTACCGCTTGAAACCACAACTCAGAATCTGCCCTTGACTATTCATCCTTTTACAAAGGAACTCGTTCAAGTCTTTAGCTTCTCCATATTCCTCAGAAGCATCTATCACATTGCCCTTGCACAAAATTTTGATTTGTTCTGTGGCATCGTGTCCAGCTTTATCGTTGTCCAAATGACAATAGACGGAATCATATCTGTTCAAGTAGTCTATTGACTTGGGAACATTGATAACTGAATTAAGGACAATGGCATCGCAGTCTCCATGTAATACCACATAGGACAAGAAGTCGATGAATCCTTCAAACACATGGCAATCTTTATAGCTTTTGGATATGATCGAAATGTCTTTTGGCGGGATGCACCCCTTGAAGTAAGCATTGCGAATTTCATATCCACCAGAGTGGTTCGAAAAACCTACGGCAAAGTAGCTCTTGTCGCGGTTTTGGTAATGTACCTCCTTGCAATATTGGCTTGCCACTTGCTGAGTTATACCACGATTCCCGAGGTATTTTAACAGGGCAGAATTAACCAAACTCTTTACTTCAACATTGCTGAAAGTTTCAGAGCCTTCCCTTGTCGTTTTGGGAGTTGAGGGAAACGAAGTCCTAATGCCGCTAAGATGATGAAGATAATCCAGAAAGTTATTTGGATGGTACAGTAAATTGACCAAAGTAGCAAGTCCACCACCTTTACCCAAACCAAAATCATACCACACATTTTTATCCACATTAACCTTGAATGATGCAGTTTTCTCATCATGCAATGGAGACAAATACCACCAGTTTGCCCCTTTCTTTGAAATCGGCAGATAACCTTTTTCTGCAAGGAAATCTGCTATCTGTATATGCTTATTGCCGAATGTATTCATCGTTAAATTGTTGTTGAGTTGTTGAATTGTTGAGTTAGGATGATGAAAAGAGAGAATCGTTGAGCTGTTGTTGACCATATTGTTGAGCCTTAAATGCCTATGCCACAATGTATATGTTCTTCTTTTCATCATTTCAACAAATCAACAGAGATTATATGTTTAATGATTCTATGAATTCCTTAGTCACGGTATAGTAACGGCCCACCCGATTCACTGCACCAAATTTTGTTGGCTTCGAGTAGTCGTATTGGTATGTCGTATATGAGAGTGCGTTTGGCGCAGGCTTCAATCGCCATAACTCCTTTACAACTTTGCGAATATGCCATAGTTCGACCTTTACCCCATTAAGCGAAAGCAATGGCAGTAGGTCTTGTGCTATAAACGAGACCTTGTCCACTTTCTGACATTCCATAATGTTGCGCAATAACTCTACGAGATCAATCTCCGTATGGTTGCGATTGCATTGCATGATGCGTTCCAAAGCATCAGTATGAATAAGCGTAGGATTGAACCACATACGACTCTCTTTAGTGCTATATAGCACCCGATGCTGCAAGTAATACAAGAAAGCAGGAATTTGCGCTTTCAACTTCTGCAAAAAGTTCGTGTCATCGCTTTCCAACGGCATTATCTTACGCACCCAATAACGTGTCTCTCCTGTATCAATGATAACTGGGAAAAGCTCATTATTGGAGCACAAGACGAACTTAGCAAAGAAATTCACTTCTTGTCTGTCCTTACCTTTGGCTTCAACCTTGTATGTCTGCGCTGTGCTCAAATTCTTTAGGCGTTCAGAGTCTTCTCGTCGGCATAGCAGCACCTCGTCAACAACAATAAGCAACTTACCTGCCCAATCTGCATTGAATTGGTTTCGGAAGTCCTCATTGGTATTGAAAGTTACATTGTCTTCAAACACCGCCTTTAGAAAATTCAAGAAAGTGGTCTTGCCGGTATTGCGCTCTTCTGATACCAATAGTATTATTGGTAGCTTTTGCGTGGGATTGGTATAGAGCAATTGCATATAATCCATCCCCAATTCATACTGTTCACCAAAGATATGGTGCATCAGCTTCATAATGTCAGGAAACTCTCCTTCTGATGGTATGTGATCGATTGGCTCATACAAATTGTAGAAACCGCCAATCTCTTTATGATAATCGGTATGGCTGGGAACAGTACAGAAACCGTCATATTTCCGAATAGGTGGCGTATTGTTCTTGCCATAATCCTGTCGGATAGTGCCAAAGCTCCATGGGATGCGACGCAATGTGCAAGTACCATTAGCTAATGGTTGTTGGGCAATCTTGTACAGACAAGTACCCACTCTGATATATTCTTCTTTATTTCCTTCCATAACGCTTATTGTTTATAAAAGCCATGGCTTCGTTCTCCAAATCTGCTTCCGATTTTCGATAAGTACCACTTTTCAGCCATTCTTCGATTTCTGCCTTGTTAAAAATGATATTCTTTCCTTTCTTATGAAATGGTATTTTTCTTGCACTCGTCCAACCATAAATGGTCTGCTCTGCCGGGTGAGTAGGCAAAAACTCTATGAGATCAGCTACATTGAACCATTGCTGTTCTTCACTCTTCTTTGGTGGTATCAGTTTGCCCACCTTATCGCCCAACTCATTAAGTTTGGCATACATGACAGCCAACATCTGAGGCATGTCATTAAACATGATGTTTTCTTGTTGCATATTTATCAATATTTTGTTTCTATGTGCAAAGGTACATCTACGTTTGTGTGGCAATACGTGGGGCTTTGTGGGGATATAAAAATGACAGATGCGCTATTCGCCTGATAATAAGCGAATAACGCATCTGCCAATAGTTAAACAGTGTAAGTTTTGTGGAAAAGCGTGGAATGGTGGGGATATCTACACTTAGTAACTCCTTTTTATGGATTCATCTATTATTTCTTTATATTCTTTGTTCTTATCCGAAACTCCAACACTAAGGAAATCTTTATGATGCTTATCGTAATATTCCATAGAGATATCGCATAGTTCCAACATACTTTCAATCCAATGTCTTGGGGAATCTGACAAAGCTATGGTGTGTGAAACAGCAAACAACATATAGCAAATACGTTGTTTTTGTCGAGGCAGTGGATGAACTTTGGCTTTATCTAATTTGAGATTCAAAAAATTGATGAAGTCGCTTGCGGGCATGTGCTTAAACTGCTTGCCATTACAGGTCTGATAAACCCCAACACAAACGCCAAGGTTGACAATATCCCTCAACTGAGCTATTTCTTTCAGTATTAAAGAATTATCAATCATGTCTATACCTCCTTCTCCAAGTGTTCTCCATTTTTTAGGATGACATCTACCAACTTTGATATTTTACGAATCAGCAACTCCAAAAATTGCATCTCAAAGTAATGCACCTGTCCACACTTCAATTGTTCCTGCCGATATATGCTATATAGTTTTTCTCCTTGCTTATGTGCTTCGTCGTATGCCAATTTCGTATTATCGCACTGTGCATCCAATGTCTTGAAGTCCTCTGAATTGAAATCCATCATATCAAGTCTGTTGCTTTCTGTTTGATACTCTCTCCACAGATTCGTTGCTTTATCTTTGGCTGCATCCCATCTCTCTTTATATTCTTTCAAGTGAGACTGCTCCATATTTATGAAGTCCAATGCGTTCCAAGCACTCAAATCAAGAGAGACAAACTTATCCACCTCCTTCTTTAGGCCTATAGCGCTTTCATAGAGGGATTTTCCGTCTTGACGTGCCAAATTCTCAACATCATCAATGATGCCGTTTGTGCTCTGATAATCGTGATAGAATTGTGCTATCACACAAGCATCGGCAAATGTAATGTCTGATACATTTGTCCGTGATGCTATGATATGGTTTACTCTTTGTAAACGTTTGAATATTTCTTCAATTATGTTTGCCATATATAATACAGGTAAATATGTTACTTGATAGCAGCCAAATCTATCTTGATTGCATCGGCTGCATTCTCTTTCTTTTCATCTACAACTTTTGTATATCTCTGCGTTGTACGAACATTGGTATGTCCCAACATCTTACTTACAGTAAAGATGTCTGTGCCATTGCTCAGCTGGAGCGTAGCGTAAGTATGGCGGAAGCAATGGAAAGTGATATGCTTAGTGATTCCAGATGCCTCAATCCATTTTGCCAAAGGTTTGGAAATCCAGGATGGGGCAGGAAGACCTTCAAATACTAATTGGTCAGGATGCCCGGGTTCTCCACATAGATCATATGCTTGCTCAGAAATAGGCATGTACTCAACGCCCTTTGTCTTCTTTTGGTCGAAGTTTATGCGATAGTGAGTACCTTCCTTTGTCAACTCTTTCCATGTCATTTTCATAATGTCACAATGTCGAAGACCTGTCAAAGCAGAGAAAAGGGCTGCACGTTTGATAGTGGCATTGTCGCATGGTGTACAAACCAATCGGTTAAGTTCCTCTAAGGTAAGATGCTCCCTTCTTGCCTCTTTCTCTTTTATACCTTTTATCTTAGCTGCAATATCAGATACAAAATATCCATCAACAAACGCTTGCTTTAATCCAGCCTTGAATATTGCGAAATAAGTGGAAGCCGTATTTTGTGAGATTGTCCCTTTCTTGTTGCCCCCTTGTGGAGCATCCAACAGGAACAACCTAAAATCCTCAACCAGCTTTGTGTCTATGTTGGCAAAGATCATGGGCTGATTGTCGGTAAAGATGAGCATCAGTGCATATACACGATTCCAATTTACGATAATAGAATCTGAACTATTCCTGTGCCGAATATCTATTATGCTCTTGAAATAGGTAATAAAATCACATTGCGATTTCTCTTTCTGTTCCAATAAAGAGGCTTCTGATTCAGAGTAAAGTCCTATGGTATCATATTCCTTTTGTCTAATAGCCCTGACCTTATCTGCATAGATGCATGATTCTTGGTCAAGCTCCGACTTGCAGAGGATAACACCATTGACATCACGTTTCGGCTTATATGTTACACTTCCGTCAGAAGCTGTTCTTGCAGTTCTGCTTTTGTCCCATATCGGAGTGGTTATGGTACGGTTGACATACTCGCGCACTCGCTGTGGCTTGCCTCCGTTTTTGGAGATAACCGGATATGACTCGATATAAAGATACCATTCCTTACGAAACTCTGCCTTGCGAAGTTTCACGGAAACACGGGTGTGGGATAGAGATTTCTTCATAAGGATGCTTATTTATAGAGATTGTCTATTTCCTTTTTGGGCACATATACGAAATTGCCGATTTGCCGAGTAGGAATTGAAAACTTTCTGATTTGAAGATAGAGTGTACTATCATTCATGTGATATTTCTCACACGCTTGTTGTATCGTATAGCAATCCTTTGGTTCCAAACTATACAGTTTTGGAATGGGCTTGGGCTGCTTCTTAAGCAAGCTCTTCCTTAGAGGGTACATCTCCATAAGCGTTTCTTTGCTTACTCGTGTTTGGCGTTGCCCTACATTAACACTTGGAATAACGCCCTTTCGGATTTGGCGATAAAGGGTTTCCTTACTGATGCCAAACAAGGAATAGGCTTCGGGAACAGTGATGTACTCCTGGTCTTTGGGAATAGCTTTGGCTATAGCATCCAAACGTTCATTTCTTTTCTCTTCATCTTTCCTGCGCTTAAATGCAACTTTAGAACATCTTGGTGAGCAATACCAAGACGTGATAGTCTTTGCGACGAATGGCTCACCGCAAATCTTGCATTTCCTTGTTATCTCAAACTTTGCTGCACCCATACAATTCTGTTTTATTATTACTAATGTTATTAAGTGTCGCATTCTCTACCAATAAGTGTTGGTACAAATATGGTGCAAAAATAAAGCAAATATCCGAAAAGAACGAAAGAAATACAAAGTTTAACTAAAAAGAAAATCCGCATAACTCATTGAGCTATGCGGATTTATCTATCTATACCTTTCGGTAGTTATCTATACTTACTTCACCTCCTCAAAGTCTGCATCTTGGATAGTGTCGTCCTGCTTTGGCTGCTCTTGTTGAGCCTGCTGACCAGCGTCCGCACCCGGCTGTGGACCTGCTTGGCTGTACATCTGTTGCGAGGCTGCCTGCATGACGGTGTTGAGGTTGTTGATGGCGGTGTCGATAGCTGCTACGTCGGCTGCCTTGTGAGCATCCTTGAGCTGCTGCAATGCGCTCTCGACACCCGACTTCTGGTCTGCTGGAATCTTGTCGCCATTATCCTTAAGGAAGTTCTCCGTGGTGAAAATCATGGAGTCGGCTTGATTGAGCTTGTCAATCTTCTCGCGCTCTGCCTTGTCGGCTGCTGCATTCTGTTCTGCCTCTGCCTTCATACGGTTGATTTCCTCTTCGCTCAAACCGCTGGATGCTTCGATGCGGATGCTCTGCTCTTTGCCTGTTGCCTTGTCTTTGGCAGATACGTTGAGAATACCGTTGGCATCGATGTCGAATGTTACTTCAATCTGTGGCACACCACGACGAGCCGGGGCGATACCTGTGAGGTTGAACTGACCAATTGACTTGTTCTGTGCTGCCATCGGGCGTTCTCCCTGAAGTACATGGATGGTTACTTCAGTCTGGTTGTCGGCTGCTGTTGAGAACACTTCGCTCTTCTTGCAAGGAATGGTGGAGTTGGCATCGATGAGCTTTGTCATCACACCACCCATTGTCTCAATACCGAGTGTCAGTGGAGTAACGTCGAGTAATACGATGTCGCCCACGCCGCTCTCCTTATTAAGGATAGCACCTTGAATAGCTGCACCTACGGCTACTACCTCGTCTGGGTTCACTCCCTTTGAAGGTTCCTTGCCAAAATAGTTCTTCACCAATGTCTGTACGGCAGGAATACGGCTTGAACCACCTACGAGGATCACTTCGTCGATATCTGATGTAGAGAGCTTTGCATCGCGGATAGCGTTCTGACAAGGCACAAGACAAGCCTGAATAAGGCTGTGTGCCAACTGTTCGAACTGTGCACGGGTCAAGCTCTTCACCAAGTGCTTTGGCACTCCACCTTCAGCGGTGATATAAGGCAGGTTGATTTCGGTTGTTGTGGTGCTTGAAAGCTCAATCTTTGCTTTCTCTGCAGCTTCCTTCAGACGCTGCATCGCCATCGGGTCTTTGCGGAGGTCGATACCTTCGTCGGCCTTAAATCCGTCAGCAAGCCAGTCGATGATAACTTGATCGAAGTCGTCGCCGCCTAAGTGAGTATCACCATTGGTAGATAGTACTTCGAACACACCACCGCCAAATTCGAGGATGGAGATATCGAACGTACCGCCACCGAGGTCGAATACGGCAATCTTCATGTCCTTGTTTGCCTTATCCACACCGTAAGCCAACGCTGCGGCTGTAGGCTCGTTCACAATACGCTGAACATTGAGACCTGCAATCTGTCCGGCCTCTTTGGTAGCCTGACGCTGTGAGTCGGAGAAGTAAGCAGGCACAGTGATGACTGCATCTGTAACTTCTTGTCCGAGATAATCCTCTGCTGTTTTCTTCATCTTCTGAAGCACCATTGCAGAAATTTCCTGTGGAGTATATTTACGGTCGTCAATCTGCACGCGTGGGTAGCCACCCTCGTTTACCACCTTGAAAGGAACGCGTTCTGCCTCTTTTGAGCACTGTTCGTAGGTTTCACCCATGAAGCGTTTGATAGAATAAACCGTCTTTTGTGGATTGGTAATGGCCTGACGCTTTGCAGGATCACCAATTTTACGCTCGCCACCTTCCACGAAACCAATGATGGACGGTGTGGTGCGTTTTCCTTCGCTGTTAGCAATTACTACTGGCTCATTGCCTTCAAATACAGAAACACATGAGTTTGTAGTTCCTAAGTCGATACCAATAATCTTTCCCATAATCGTATAAATTTTTATTTTGTTGTTGTCAATGTTTAGGTGATGAGCCGCTTTATTATCTCATCACGGGTCTTTCGACCTGCTCTTCTAATAACAAACGCTGTGCCGAGGCTTCGCAAACAATATAATTATGACAAGTTGTCACATCATGGCAGTACGGTACCCCTCTCCTTTTTTCAAGGAAAACAGTATGCGACAAGGCATCAAGCACTATTTAGTTTGACAACGTACATAACTTCCTGACCTATGTTGGCCTCAATGACCGAATTAGGTTAATAATTGTTTCTTTTCCATGAATAAGTCTGTTTTTTACACTTTTGTGTAGTGCTACATTTGAAAACGAATGATATTTTTGCAGAAAATAAAATTCGTGAAATGGAAAACAGATACACCAGCAACCGACTCTACGTGAGCGAGAAAGAACAGGAGATAATCAAGAACTTCAGGATTATCATTGGCGGAGCAGGCATAGGAAGCATCGTTGCGGAATGCGCGCTCCGATTTGGATTTGAACACATCACCATAATTGATGGCGACAAGGTGGAGGAAAGTCACCTCAACCGGCAGAACTACACTTCTTCCGATATAGGACGCCCCAAGGCCGAATGTCTGGCGAAGCGTCTCTCTGACATCAATCCCAAAGCCCACATCAAATTTAGAAACGAGTTCTTCACGAAAGAGAATGCAAATGACATACTGGAGAATCAAGATGTGGCAGTCGAGGCAATGGATGACAATGACGAGAGTGCATTCGTCTTTGCCCAGCAATGCAAGGAGAGAAACATCCCGGTGCTGCACCCTTACAATTTCGGATGGGCGGGATTCCTCACCATAGCCGACCCATCGCGTCACTCGCTGTCGGAATTGTCGGACATTCCTTCACGATTTGAGTTGAAAGTGGCCGATTATGTAACAGGATACAGTGCTTTTTGGCAGAACCCCCAACCGTGGTTGGAGCAGATTCTCAACCAGTACAGGGCTGAGAAGGACTCTCTTCCGCTGCCTCAACTCTCCATCGCCTCGTGGATTACGGCTGGTCTTTGCACCAATGCCATTTTCCATCTTGCCACGGGCAGGCCCGTTAAATATTTCCCGAAATTCTATTTTTCCTCACTGTTGGATTAGCTCCAGATGGCATTCATTAAAGGTGGCCTCTATGAATCGCACAACAACGTACAATGTTGACGGATACTACACCACACCATAGGAAGATGGATGCTGTATGTATCTATCCAGTTTTGGAACGGAATGCTCCAACAGCCAGTACGATGAGAGTTTCATCAACTTAGAGGATCTCTTGACCGACAACCATCCACTTTTAATCCACCGTAAAAAAAATTCACAACCAATTGCTGAACAGTGAGCTTTCACGAGGCAAAAGGTTAGCTATTGCAATGCAAAAGGTCAGCTATCACACAGCGATAGCTGACCTTTTATTGATAGAACGTATAGAATCTTCATTATCAAACGATTACGGCATCAATAGAAGGCAGATTGATTGTCAACTTCTTTTACCTTCACGACATCGTCAATCGTTCAGTCTGACCACACGATTACCAAATCTGTGCGCGCCGCTTCTTCGGAATGAAGAGTTTGTCGCCTTTCTTAATGTTGAAGGCCTCATACCAACCATCTATGTGAGGCAATGCTGCGTTGACACGTGCTTCGTTAGGCGAGTGTGGGTCGGTGTTAATGATGAGTTCAAGGTACTCTGGACGTGCGTTGCCGGCCCATACTCTTGCCCAAGAAAGGAAGAAACGCTGCTCCGGTGTGAAGCCATCCTTGTTCTTGAGCGGATTTTTCTTCATGCTGTTCTGGAAAGCACGGTAAGCAACGTTTAGTCCGCCGTTGTCGCCGATGTTCTCACCGAGTGTGAGGTTGCCGTTAATCTTCTTGCCGGGGATGAGCTCCACCTTGCCGAAGTGGTCAACTAACACCTTGGTGCGTGCCTCGTAGTTCTTCTTGTCCTGTGCCGTCCACCAATCACGCTGGTTGCCCGTCTTGTCGAACTGAGAGCCCTGATCGTCGAAGCCGTGGCTCATCTCGTGGCCGATGACCGCACCAATGCCTCCGTAGTTAACGGCATCGTCGGCATTGGCATCGAAGAACGGTGGCTGAAGGATGGCTGCCGGGAAACAGATTTCGTTGGTAGTCGGGTTGTAGTAGGCATTGACGGTCTGTGGTGTCATGCCCCACTCGGTCTTGTCAACAGGCTTGTTCACCTTGCGGTTGATGTAATCCATCGTCATAAACTCGCTTACGTTCTGCAGGTTCTCATAGAGCGACAGGCTGTCGTCGATCTGAAGACCGCTGTAATCCTTCCACTTGTCAGGATAACCAATCTTTACGATGAAGTTTTCGAGCTTGTCTTGTGCCTTGGCCTTTGTCTCAGCGCTCATCCATGATGCCTCGGCAATGCGCTGTCCGAGAGCAACCTGAAGGTTTTTCACCAGTTCTATCATGCGCTGCTTGCTGCTTTCGGGGAAGTATTTCTCAACATAGAGCTTGCCGATGGCCTCGCCGAACACACCGCTCGTACCGCTCACGGCGCGTTTCCAGCGCGGACGGTCCTTCTGTGCACCACTCATGACGCTGCTGAACTTGAAGGCCTCTGCACGGAACGCATCGCTGAGATGGCTTGCTGCGCCAGAGATGACTTTTGCTTCGGCGTATGCCTTGAGGTCGTCGAGTGGCGTGTCGGCCAATATCTTCTCAACCTCGTGAATGGGTTCGGGCTGTCCGAGGTCCACTTCGTTGAACATCGGGAAACCGTTCTGAAGGAACACGTTGCCCCAGTCTATGCCCGGATAATCGCTGACGAGCTGTGTGTAGCTCATCTTGTGGTAATTCTTGTTGATATTGCGCAAGGTTACCTTGTCGTAGCTTGCCTTTGCAATGCGTGTTTCGATGGTCATAACTGCCTGCATCTTCTTTTCGGCAGTCGCAGGGTCGTCACCTACCATCTCAAACATTTTCTTCATGAAGGCTTTGTAGGCCTCACGAATCTTGACAGTCTGTGCATCGTCGTTGAGATAGTAGTCACGGGTGCCGAGACCTATGCCACCCTGCCCGATAGAGACGATGTTCATGCTGGCATTGCGCATGTCTGCTCCCACGCCGATGCCGAACATCATGGTGTTGTCGCCCCTACGGTCGAGCTGTGAGGTGACGATCTGATACTCTCTGACGTTCTTGATGGCTGCGATGCGTGCGAGTGTGGGCTTCAGTGGCGCATATCCCTCACGGTTAAGGCGCACGCTATCCATCATGAGGTTGTAGAGACTGCCGAGCTTTTGGCCAAGGGTGCCCTTTGGCTGTGGGTGGGTGGCATATTCAAGGATAAGACCTTGAATACGTTTCTGGTTCTGCTCATAAAGGTCTGTGAAGGCACCGTTGCTTGTGTGTTCTGCATCGAGGGGATTTTTCTTCAACCATCCGCCCGCTGCGTAGCGGTAGAAGTCGGTTCCTGGCTTCACACTGAGGTCCATGTTGGCTTTGTCTATGCCAGAGGAAAGATTCTGAGCGCCTGCCGACAGTGTTGCCAGCATCATCGCTGCAAGTAATGTTTTCTTTTTCATTTCTGTTTTATTAATTTGCATCTGTTAGTTTCTCTGTCGAGGAAACGGACGGTCAGCTGAATGTTGCGGAAGCAATTTGAGTGTTGGTGCTTGCAAAATGCCCTGTCATGTCAGTCGTATTCGGGTGTTGTCCGTGTTGATTTTCTTAGCAAGTGCAATTTTAAGAAGTTTTTTTGTTCTATGCAAGTTTTATCGACAATTATTTGTTGAAAGCATGGTCGAACAGCGTAGGAGTTGAATTGACAGCGGCTGATCGTGCCTTGGCTTATCCTAACGAGAATCCCCACGGGCGAATCGACTTTCATCGCTCGTCCGTGGAGACTAAAGTGGAGTTACATTCCTACACCAACTCCTACACCACCCATCTGGTTGTCGTCCTTCTTTTCTTGGAAGTCGTTGGTGATGTTGCTCTGGTGCTGACGGAACTGTTTCTTGGTGTTACCAAATTTCCATGTTACCGTTAATCCAACCTGTCGGAGTGGGAAAGCAATGCGCGTGAATTGCTCAAAGTCTTTGGAATGACTGTAATGGTGGAAGCGCATCTTGTCGCGTAGAGGGGTGAAGAACATGACAGACACGTCAAGCTTATCCTTCAGGAAACTCTTGGAAACCGTTGTGGTGAACATGCTGAAACTATTACCATAGCCCTGCAGATTGAGACGCTTTGTCATTCCGCCCGTGAAGACACTCCACTTGATATCGAGAGGAAGCGTCTGCTGCAAGCCGAGAAAGCCCATTGCCTGCCACCCATAATGCTTTTCTCCAAGCATAGAGGCGCGCATGTCGCCATAGTCGAAGCCTCCGTTGAAAATAAGCCTTGTCTTAGGTGTTACCGCATAGTTCATGAAGGAACTGACATTGGTCCAGCGGTTGCGGACGATGTTTCCGTAAGTGGTGTTGAGTATTCCATTGTCCATAAATGAGAATTGCTCAATCTGATTGTCGGCAAAGTTCTCACCGATGGTGAGGTTCACCATGAACTTCGGAGTAAAGGCATTGAACACAAGACTGACGTTATGACTCGTCTCCACACTCAAGTCAGGATTACCGTAGGTCAACATCGTGGCGTTGGAACGGTCAATGTAGGGGTTCAGATAAGTGATGCCCGGACGAGAGATGCGCATGGCATAGTTGATACCTATGTTGATGGTCGGCGTAATGTTGTAAGTGAAGCTCGCAGATGGGACAAGATTGTCATATTGCTTCTTGAAATCGCTGCCGGGACCTACGATAAAATTAACTTTCTCCCATGTATATTCATATCGTGCGCCCATCTTGGCTCCGAATTTGCCATACTTGAGCGAATATTCGATGTAGGCAGCAAGAATGCTTTGTGTGTTTTTGTACTCCACACTGTTCTTTTTGTTGTAGATTTGCTCGTCGCCAACAAGGTCGTAGAATTTTGAATCAGATGTGTTTCGGCGATTAATATACTTCATACCGGCATTGAGCGTCTGGTCCTTTGCCACCGGCGTGGTGTAGTCGGCTTGGAGCGTGTGTTCCGTTCCTCGTGTGTTGGCCTCAGAGTAGAGGTCCTTCAGTGGGAAAGGAATGCCCGACGGCAAGGCGTCGTAAACCCTTCGGTTCTCGTTTGTTCCCGGCGATGTGTTGAAAAGATAACTTAAGGTAACATTACTGGTGCGTGCCTTGTTGAGGAAACGCTGGTAGTCAACACTTCCATTGAACGACTTGTTGCCGTTGTTCATCACCATATCGTTTCCGTAGGAGAAGCCTGAGCCGTAAAGACCTCCGCTGAATGTGTTGGTTGTGTGTCCGCTGTTGTCCATACTGAAACCGGTCATGCCCAAAGATGCCCCGATATTGCTCATCGAGTCAAGCTCGTAACCAAGACTTATATTACCCATCATGAACGGAATGGCAGTCTTGCCCTTGGTATAGTTGATCATCTTCGATCCATCGGCAGACGTCCGTTCTATCGTTGTTTCAATATCTTTCGTCTGTTTGCGGTCGTACATCAGGTTGGCGCTGTAGGTCAGCTTTCCCTGTTGTCCGCTAAGGAACGTGGAACCTCTCCATCCGTAATTCGTTCCTGTCAGACTGATATTCCCATTGTAACCGTTCATATTCTTTTGCTGCTGTCCCGCCTCGCGGTTCATCACGATATTCAGCACGCCTCCTACTCCTTCGGCATCGTACTTTGCTCCGGGGTTGGTCACAACCTCAATGGATTTCACCGAAGAGGCAGGCATGGCCTTGAAAATCTGCGACGGATTGGCAGAGAACATTACGTTTGGCTTTCCATCTACATAGACTTTGAATGATCCCTGACCATTCACGGTGATGTTGTCCTGCCCATCGACCGTCACCATCGGTACTTTCCGCAGCATATCGAGCACGGTATTGGCCTTCGAATCGACATCGCCCTGCACGTCGTAGGTCATCTTGTCGGTCTCCATTTTTACCAAAGGCTTCTGCGCTACCACCTCGACGCCCTTCAGTTGTTTGACATCATCCTGAATGAACAGTGAATCAAGGTGGAGGGTTTCCCCGTCCTTTCCAAGTTCAATCCTGCGTATCAGTTCCTTGCGACCCATGGCATTGAATGTGATCAGGTAATGACCTTGTCCCTTAACCTTCTGCGAGAACTTTCCATTGTCGTCGGTAACGAACATTACCACCGGCTTTTCGGTGTTTCCTTTCTTGAAGATTCTCACTGTGGCATAAGGCTCTCCTTCATGTGTGAGCGAGTCGATGAGCTCGCCTGTAATGGTTGTTGTCTGTGCATTGAGACCGATTGCGACGGCCGAAAGCACCACAGTCAGTAATGACTTGATTAGTTTCATTTTTTGTTTCTGTATTTATGACCACGACTTCTCTTTCCGGTCAGCAGATGACATCTTTAAGAGAGTGCTGCGTTTCTGTATTTATTCCATTGTTTATCCACTTCCTCGACACTGATTTCCAGAAGTTCCATCTGCCGAAACAGTTCGGGAAGCATCTCGTTCATAAACTCTTTCTTGCGTTGGGTGAGAATCTGCTTTTGCGCATCTGGCGAAACGAAATAGCCCAGTCCACGCTTATTGTAGATTATCTCCTCGCGTGCCAACAGCTCGTAAGCCTTCACTGCGGTATTAGTGTTCACCTCCAGCGTAACGGCATACTCTCTGACCGATGGTATTCGGTCGTCGGCCTTGTATAGTCCAGCTATGATCTCGTCGCAGAGGCGGTCTGCCATCTGTTCGTAGATTGCTTTATTATTATTGAAATTCATAAGCATAAGGAGTATTGTGCCTCTCCTTCCCCTCCGCTTACGTGGAGGGAGAAGATTGAGAAAGGCTTAGATGTTAATCCATTTGTTGTTGATTGCCTGCAGGCGACAATAGATGCGATAGGCGAAATAGTAACACGACGCGGTGATTGCGACATAGAATAGTGCTTGCGCCCATTGGGGAAACTCGTTGGGAACCACTACCACATAATCCGTATAGGTATAGACCAAATAACAGAAACCTACGAAGATGCCCATCAGTGTAAAGGTGATGGCAATGAAAGTCAGTCCTGTCTTCAACCATGCCACCTTGCGGAAGAACATTCCTCCGACCACGAATATGGAATTGGCAGTTATAAAGCCGAGCAACTGTAATGGGAGTGCATTGTCAGCTTCGTTGAACCTTTGTATCGCCTGATCCATATTTTTGAATAGCAGCATCAGCATCGACGCATGAGAGCCTTTGTGGATAAGCATATTGACACCTTGTTGCAACAGGTCGCCAACAACGAATGCAGCTGCCACAATCAGCATCACGACGAATGTCGCTCCGATGCATCGTGCCACAAACTTCTCAAGATTGGAGGCCGGCAAAGTCAGTTCACTGATTTTGTCTTGTTTGTTTCTCAAATCGCTGATAATGGCTGAACCGCAGAGCGTAGCCACTATCCCAATGGCTCCATAACAGAACGAAGATAAACCAACGAGAGAGACTGTCATTTCCTCGACACTCAGTTTATCCCAGTGGAAAGGATTGAAGCCCGCAATTACCGCCAAGGCAAAGAACAAAACAGCTGTAAGAAACAGATTGAAGTATGTTTTTTTTCTCACTAACAGCAGGCGGCAAAATACCTGTCCGAAGCGTTTTATATTGAAATTTTCCATTGTTTTTATAAGTTTATGAGTTTGCAAATTAGTGGGTTCAGGTTGAGGGAGTTGCACTGTGTCAGCTCCTCTTGCCCACGTTGCCTGTTATTTTCCTCGTGTTGTATTGTTGTTTACCGATGCATTGCCATTGATATTGATGTGCGGTTCGACGCGAATAGTTCCGGAGAGGTTTATCGATGCGTTGCCGTTGATTGTTGCTTCAGCTTCGCCGGCATCCTTGAAGACGGCATTGAGGTCGGCATTACCATCAATAACGATATTTGTTTTCTCAACGTTCAGGTTTTGCAACGAGGAAGAAGCATTGCCCTCTATCCTCACATCGAAGAATTTAGCCTGTAAGCCGGCCATGTCAATATCCGCATTTGATGCTACCAAGACTCTGACACTGTCGCCACGCATTGGCTTATCGATAGTAATATCGGCATTACCCTCCAATGTTATCTTGCGAAGTGAGGGCATGGTAATGTACACGCGGGGATAATAATCTGTACCATTCAGAATTCCGAAAGTGATTTCATGGACATCGGAGCTTGGCTTGTTGGCTCGGCTAATGTGGAGAACACCATCTTCAACTTCTATCTTGGCAAGTGAGATGATTTTCTCACGTCCTTCAATTCTGACAGCGAAACTATCGCCGGGGATGATGTTTACCGTAGCGTTGCCATCCACAAGGAGGTCTTTGAACGGTTCAACCTTCACTTCCTTCTTCACCATCTTGCCCTTTTCCTCCTTCTTACGGATACTGCACGAGGTGAGAACAGTAGCGCAGACAGCAGCCACGAGCAACAATTTTGTTGTAAAAGAATATATCTGTTTCATTGTTTTTACTTTATTTAAGTGTCCGATAATTTATTTTTCAATCACTGTTTTTCACACCTCTGCCCTATCCAACTTGCCCAATATCGCAGCATTGAACAGCAATTCAAGGTTGATAGGTGTCTCCGGACTGCCGCTCTTGCGACGTGCCATGACGGCATTGCCCTGCAATGAAGGCTCGGCATAAAGCACGCTGTCGTCCATTTGGTCGGCATTGCGGTAAGAGAACTCATACTTCTCGGCGATTTCCTCGGTCGCTGAGTTAAGCAACAGTTCCGAATTGTTCAGAATGAGCACATGGTCGAGGAGCTGCTCGACGTCGTGTACCTGATGCGTGGAGATGATGAGCGAGGAATCTTCGGGCAAATTGCCGGCCACCACCTTGCGAAACAAGGCTTTCGACGGAATGTCGAGACCGTTGGTTGGCTCGTCCATCAACAGCAACTGGCAGCAGGAAGCCATGGCAACGCTCATGTAAATCTTCTTTTTCTGTCCCATCGACAGCTCCTTGAAGTTGGCATCTAATGGCATTTCGAAGTCCGTCAGGCACTTGTTAAGAACCTCCACGCTGAAGCGAGGATAAAAATTCTGATGAATTTTCACATACTGCTTCAGCGTAAGGTTCGGAAGATTATACTCTTCTGGCACTACATACAGTTCGCGCAGCATCTCGGCGTGGCGTTTCTTGGTTTCCATACCATCGATATTAACGGATCCCTTCTTCGGACGGAGCAGACCGGAAATCAGATAAAGCAATGTACTCTTTCCCGTTCCGTTCTTGCCCAACAGACCGTAGATGCGCTTTTGGTTCAGCGTTAGATTCAAGCCGTCAAACACCTTGTGCTTGCTGCCTGGATAGTTGAACGATAAATTCTTAATCTCAATCATAGCTTTGTATATTTATGTTTTGTTGTTTGCTTACTTGTTATAGTGTTCTACTTTAATAGAACACTGCAAAGATATATCATTAAAACATAACTTCCAAACTTTTTCCTCGTTTTTTTTATTTTTTTTCTTGTTTTCATCAAATTGTCATACATTTCTCCCTTTTCTCCTTATTTATAATAAGCGCGTGAAGGCACTTTGTCGTTTTCTGTTTTCCCGAAAAACCGACAATCTTGTTGCTTGTTTTTTTGCTTTTTTGCGATAGAGAGAAATCATCCTTCTTCTCCGAAAATCTTTCCATCCATCTGCCCCGGACTCTGTTTTTGGAGTGAGGAGATGAGAAAAACTGTTCTGAAATTCCGTCGATAAATCATATATCTTTACATTTCGTTTTCTCCCGAATAGAAATGAAATGACGGACTTTTTCTCTTTGAAATGTCCGAAATAAACAAAAGAGGTGTGAAAAAGAACATAAAAATCCCCCTATCTTCTAATCTTGACACCACAAATCAAATCTTTGCATCTTTCTTTGCTCACCTTTTGCATTGCAATAGCTGACCTTTCATCCATCAAAAGCTAAGCTATTGGTTTGTAAAAGCTAAGCTATCGCAAAACAATCATTACTGCATTTTTTTTATTTCTCTGATATTCAATATCTTATCCAATTTCTTCAAAAATCGCAAAATTGTGTCCCGGAGGAAAAGTTTTTGCAAATAAGCCAATGGTGATGCGTTGAAAAGTAAAGATTTTCTCAGGATTGGTATTTTTGTCCTCATCATCTTTCCGCTCCATTCCGGCTGTCATTTCAAAGTCAGGAAAAACTCTCTGTCTTTATCTCACATCGAATCTGCTTTGCGAAAACAAAGAAAATATTACGATAACATTGTAAAACAGTTAAATAAATACAAAAAGCAAAGTTAAAGGTTGCTTTTTTATTCTATATTCCCTAAATTTGTATAGGGACTTAAAATAAATTTCTTATGGAAAACTAATGACCAATTTAAGATACCAACAATGTTGGAATATACGTAAACAATAATTAAAACTAAATGCGATATGAAAAAGATTTTTTTTACCATCATGACTTGCGTGCTCTGCGTAGCCTATGGCTGCGGCGACAAGGAAGATATAAACGAAGGGGCATTTTATGAAACCTATATAACAAGTTATTATGAGCCTGAAAACGCTGTACCACAGAATTATGGTTTCGGTGTGAAATTAGAATTCACCGGTGGAAAATCAATCTACAATGGAGAAAAGTTTAAAGAGCTTTCTCGCTACTATGGTGATGTAAATTATAATAGATGGCGGATGCAAATGCCAATAACAGCAATAAATGACAGCATCACAAAAGTAGAACTAATCACAAAAGATGGCTTTGACGTTGCACACCCGGCGGAAAGCGATGTGGCAGAATTTGCAAATTGTATCTATGCTTCGTTTTATGATTACATCAAAAATGGTTACACGAAACAGAATAATTCCAAAAATGGTTTTCAGCAATATGCTGATGTGAATTTAGCAGAGTATTCTTCACTCGACGGTGCCGAGTTATTGAAAGAAAAACTTTCAGACATCAACAAATCCAACACCAAGTTGATTGGTCCTTATTTCGCGCTGACTTTCGATAAAAAGCCGGAGAAAGCGGGGAAACACTCCTTTGAGCTTGTTATGCATCTGTCGAAAAAGATAATAAAAGTGCCATTTGAATATGACTTCTAAAGCGAGAAGAACGAGGGAGAGTTTTTCTTCGCCGCAGAAACAAGTCCGCTCCGAAAAGACATGAAACGGATTGCAAATGCAAAACGGTCGATTATCACCCAAGATAACCGACCGCTTTGTTATGCCACTGACACTTCTTCTTCCACCCTATACCTTCTCATGAACCGGCACCGCGATATGTTTCAGCCAGCTGCCACGGAAGATGCGGACAAGGAACATGCTGCCACGGAAGGTAAGCTCAACCGCCATGGCGAACCAAACACCACGAAGTCCGTAGGAGGAGGCGAGGGCATAGGCCAAGGTGAGACGCACCAGCCACATCGAACCGAGGTTGATGAGCGAGGGTTTGAACGTGTCGCCTGCTCCAATGCAAACGCTGTATGAGACGATGGCAGCAGCAAAGAACGGCTCAGCGAAAGCCTCAATGCGAAGAACGGCAACTCCCAGCTCGCGAATTTCCTGAACAGGCGAAAGCATGCCAATCATTTCAGGTGCGAAGACATACATCACCGCGCCCATAACAGCCATGACTCCCATGCCAAGGAACACCGTCATGTGGGCAAAGCTCTTGCAAAGCTCCCTGCGCCGTGCGCCGACACTCTGTCCGACCAACGTCGTGGCAGCCTCGCCGATACCGTAACCCGGCATATAGCAAAGACTTTCGGCAGTGACGGCAAACGAATTGGCAGCAATGGCAAAGTTACCAAGAGGTGCCACAATCATAGTGGATATCACCTGCGCACCGTTCATCAGCAAATATTGCAACGCCATGGGCGCACCAATCGCAATGGCATTCCGAATATAATCCCACACCCAAACAAACCGATGGGTATCTAACTTCCAGGCGAGGATGGGACTACGGAAAATGGCGAAATAGACCAAAGGTATCGCTGCTGCAACAAAGGCCAACAGCGTGCCAAGGGCTGCGCCCTCAACGCCCAGACCAAAACCGAACATCTCGAATTCAACACCAAAGACATGGAGAACACGGGTCGGAAAAATTAAGATAAAGTTGAAAATGACATCGAAAACACACATCAACACAGCAATGAAACTGGGGTGACGCATATCGCCGGAGACCTTCAGCATGGCGGCGGAAAGGTATTCCACCAAATGAATGGGAACTGCGAAGGAGAAAATGAGAAAATACATCGAGGCATCGTGCTGAATATCGGCGCCACCGCCCAACCAACGGGGCAAGAAACCTGAAATCAGGGCTGCTACAGACATCAGAATCAGACTGAAAGCCAGACCGAAGATGTAGCCGTGGCGCATCACGGCACGAGCCTTCTCAAAGTCGTTGGCACCGATGAAGTGGGCTGCCTGTACGGAAAAGCCCATACCTCCGGCTGCCACCAACGAACCGAAGAGCCACGTGGCTGGTTCGACAAGGCCGATCGATGCCGATGCCTCTGCCCCAAGCGAACCCACCATCGAGGCATCGATATAGAACATCAGCACGGTCGTAACCTGAGCAAGGATGGAAGGAATGCTCAGCTGGACGATGAGATTCAGTTTCTCACCCGTTGTCATAGCCTCGCCACTCCTTATCTTAGCCAACAGAGAATCGGTAACTGTCTTGCTGAATATCATCAGGAAAGTAGGGCGCTAAAAATGTTCACCCCTTTTCTCACCTTTATTCCCCAAATAGCCAGATTGCCATAAGGAGAATAAAGACGAAAAAAGGGGTGAGAACGATTATTTGTTGTTTGCTCTGTAGTACGAATGTAACCGCAAGTCGAAAATCAGGTTAGAATAAGTCGGAATCCCTTTGACTTCACGATTGCCATAGCCAAGTTGGTAAGGAACGTAAACCACCCAGTGGTCGCCAATATGCATGTTTTGAAGTGCAGTGGCAAAGCCATCAACAACTTTGCTGACACGCATCTGCGCCGGACGCGCTGTCTTCGCATTGAAATCTGTAAATCCCCAAGAGCTATCAAAGATCAATCCTGAAGTATAAGTTGTGGAAGGCAGCAACCTCCCTTGATAATGGACATGGACAGAGTCGGTGAACAATGGCACTCCGGCACCTTTGCCCTTTTCCAATTCATGGACAATGATATGCTTTTCGGGAGCGTACGTTTGCGTTCCGTCGGCATTGTGAACTTGGTTCTGATAGGAATAGTTGAGGATTATCTTCCACGACGTATCGCCATTGGCTATCTTCTGCTTCGTCTCGTTGTAAAGATTGGTCCAATACTTGTCATTGACGGCTTTCCAGTCGGCAAACTCCGCTACTTCGTTGTTGTCTTCGGTACATGAAGTCAGCAGCCCTGCCGAAAGCATCAGTCCAAGCATGACAAAGCCTGTGAGCAACGAATGCCGTAAGCTGGCTTTTATTTGATTGAGTGAATACATATTTGATAGATAGAAATTATACATCCAGTTTCTTCAACAGGGAGGTGAGCGAAACTCTGTCCTCTATGATTTCGCGGAGCTTTGCCACAGGCACGCGTTCTTGTTTCATAGAATCGCGATAGCGCAAGGTTACGCTGTTGTCGGTCAGCGAGTCGCCATCGACGGTCACACAGAAAGGTGTGCCAATGGCATCCTGACGGCGATAACGCTTGCCGATGGAGTCCTTGGCCTCAATCGTGGTGTTGAAATGAAACTTCAGGTCATTCACGATGTCCTGTGCCTTCTCAGGCAGCCCGTCTTTGTTCACCAACGGCAACACGGCACACTTGATTGGAGCGAGAGGTTCAGGCAATTTGAGCACAACGCGCGAAGATCCATTATCCAATTGCTCTTCTTCGTAGCTGTGGCACATCACCGAAAGGAACATTCTATCTACGCCAATGGAGGTCTCCACTACGTAAGGGGTGTAATTCTCGTTGCGTTCGGGATCGAAATACTTCACCTGACGACCGGAGAATTTCTCGTGTTGCGACAAGTCGAAGTCGGTACGGGAGTGGATTCCCTCCACTTCCTTGAAGCCGAACGGCATGTGGAACTCTATGTCGGTTGCCGCATTGGCATAGTGCGCTAACTTTTCGTGGTCGTGGTAGCGATAGTTCTCGTTGCCCATGCCGAGTGCCTGATGCCAAGCAAGGCGGTGCTGTTTCCAATAATTGAACCATTCCATCTCCGTTCCTGGCTGACAGAAGAACTGCATCTCCATTTGCTCGAACTCACGCATACGGAACACGAACTGGCGGGCTACAATCTCGTTGCGGAAAGCCTTTCCTATCTGTGCGATACCAAACGGCAGCTTCATGCGTCCGGTCTTTTGAACGTTGAGGAAGTTAACGAATATGCCCTGTGCCGTCTCCGGACGGAGATAAATCTTACTTGCAGAATCGGAAGATGCGCCAATTTCGGTAGAGAACATGAGGTTGAATTGGCGCACGTCGGTCCAGTTCTTTGTTCCGCTAATGGGATCAACGATGCCCTCGTCGAGAATAATCTGTTTCAGACCTTCAAGGTCAGTGGCCTCCATCGCTGCCGCAAAGCGAGCGTGAAGGTCATCGTGCTTGCGCTGGTTCTCCAAAACACGAGGATTAGTGGCGCGGAATTTCGCTTCATCGAAGGCGTCGCCGAATTTCTTGGCAGCCTTAGCAACTTCCTTTTCGATCTTTTCCTCATATTTTCCGAGCTGGTCTTCTATCAGCACATCGGCACGATAGCGTTTCTTTGAGTCACGGTTGTCAATCAACGGGTCGTTGAATGCATCGACGTGTCCACTGGCTTTCCAAACGGTAGGGTGCATGAAGATGGACGAGTCGATACCCACGATGTTGTTGTGGAGCAGCACCATCGACTGCCACCAGTATTGCTTGATGTTATTTTTCAGTTCTACTCCGTTCTGACCGTAGTCATAAACAGCAGCCAAGCCATCATAAATATCACTACTCGGAAAGACAAAGCCATATTCCTTGCAATGACTTACTATCTTTTTGAAAACATCTTCTTGTGCCATAACTATCTTTCTTTTCCTTTAAATTTTATGCAATTTTGACGCAAAGATAGTGTTTTTTTGAAAAACTGACAATGAAAGAATGTGAAAGTTTACGAAAGCAGGCACACGAAACTGAAGAAGGGAACAAGGGAAGGAGGTCGGTTTTTCAGAGTTTTGTTGCCCTTAGGCTTTATTTCTGTGAGATATTTTTGTAACTTTGCAGACAAAACTAATTAATCCAGATATGAGAAATTATCTTCTACCACTATTAATACTGCTTTGCACGGCAGCCTACGGACAAAATAACGACTCCCTTTCGGTCTGCAAAGACACCCTTTCCGCCACAAAAGGGCAGACAAGTGCCGATAGTGACAGTGTTGCAATGGGAAAAAAACTGTTGTCCGATAGCATGGTAGAGAAACGGGGGCTGGACAAAATCGCACAAAGCAGGCTTTTCCAGATGACTTACATCGGAGTGCCGCTGATCGCCGGCGGACTGATAGAGATGCACGAAGATAAGAAATTCCGCTCATTGCGAAACGACTTCATGCCTCAATTCCACAGTGAGGTTGATAATTACACCCAATACCTTCCGGCAGCAATTCTCATTGGTCTGAAGACATCTGGGGTGAAGAGCCGAAGCTCGTGGGGAAGGATGCTTGTGAGCGATGCCATCGCTATGGCACTCGTCACTGGAACCATACAGGGGCTTAAGCATACAACAACCGTTATGCGGCCCGATGGCTCGAACATGGCAAGTTTTCCATCAGGACACACAGCCACAGCCTTCATGACCGCAACGATGCTCAACAAGGAATACGGACACTACAGCCCATGGGTGGGAATCAGCGCCTATGGAGTTGCCACCGCAACAGGACTGATGAGAATGGCAAACAACAAGCACTGGTTGAGCGATGTCCTGGTGGGAGCTGGCATTGGTATCATTTCGACGGAACTGGGCTACTGGATTGCGGACAAGATCTTCAAAGATAAGGGACTGAACATCACCGAATCCAAGCACGGATATGGCGCAGCGCACAACGTCAAGCCATCATTTCTCGGACTTTACATGGGCTTCAACCTTCCCTTGAGTAAATATGACTTGGATGAGAATAATGAGTTTGAGACATCAACCGGGACTACCATAGGCATTGAGGGAGCATATTTCATTAACCGATATATAGGTTTCGGCGGCAGGGCATCCATCTCCAACCTCCATTTCATCATCAACGAGAGCAAGACCGATGACAACACGTTCCATTATTATTCATTCTACGTTGGACCATATTTCTCACTTCCACTCTCCAACCGTTGGGCAGTGGGCAGCAAACTCCTATTAGGAGAATTGTTTTATCGCCATCCACCCTTCACGAACAAAAACCTAAGTACAAATCGCAGCATCGCCTACGGAACAGGAATCTCGATCGATTACATCATCAGAGCAAAGCTCATGGGCTGCATTTTTCTTGATTATTCCCTCCATCCGCCACATAACGCAAACTCCCACGAGTATTTCCATGCGATGACATTGGGTGCAAAAATTGCTGTTCGCTTCTAACAAATTCTCAAATATTTTTCATTCTATCCATACAAGGCATAGCTTTCACTTTCTGAAAGCTAACCTTTTGTCGTACGATATGTCATAAATGGAAGGGCAAAAGGTCACCTTTTAGTTTTGGAAAAATATCGCACTGATTATCAATACATTACAAAAACACAAATCGAACCCTGTTTTTGTTCATATAGATTCATGACAATAATTAGTCCACAGGTTCGGCATCCAACATCTATTTACCGCCTTTTGAATACGACTTGAACACATAAGGAGACATTAATCAGCACTGGACCGAAACCCGTTAAATCTCATAATTTGATGCAACTGTGCGCGAAGTTCCACAAAACTATATAGGATGCTTTTGGTTCGCTTCTGAATTGTAGCGCATTAAATTTTGCAATTTCGATAATTTGTCGTACCTTTGAACTTTAAACCATGACAACTTATCATCTATGGACGACGACAAGCGAAAAGACAACAACGAAGAGGAAGAGTTGGAACAGGACGGCGAAGGAACTATGGTTGAGGAAGAAGAGATCAGTGAGGAATCACACTCTGATTATAAGCCAGCAGACAGATTCGATGCCTCAGCCGTAAAACACCTTTCTGGAATGTACAAGAACTGGTTCTTGGACTATGCCAGCTATGTGATACTCGAACGCGCCGTGCCCCATATCGAAGACGGTCTGAAACCTGTTCAACGACGAATACTCCACTCCATGAAGCGCATGGATGACGGACGATACAACAAGGTGGCAAACATCGTCGGACACACCATGCAATTCCACCCACACGGCGATGCCTCTATCGGCGATGCCCTGGTACAAATGGGACAAAAAGATTTGCTCATCGACACCCAAGGAAACTGGGGCAATATACTCACCGGCGACAGAGCGGCAGCACCGCGCTACATAGAATCACGTCTGTCGAAGTTTGCCCTTGAGACCGTCTTTAATCCCAAAACCACAGAGTGGCAATTGTCTTACGATGGAAGAAACAAAGAGCCTATCACGCTGCCAGTTAAGTTTCCCTTGCTTTTGGCTCAGGGTGCAGAAGGAATTGCTGTGGGATTATCATCGAAAATACTCCCACACAACCTCAACGAGATATGTGACGCAGCCATAAAGTATCTGAAAGGTAAAGAATTTCACCTCTATCCAGACTTCCCCACTGGCGGAAGCATTGATGTTTCCAAATATAACGACGGACAAAGGGGCGGTTCGCTCAAGGTGCGTGCCAAGATAGAGAAGATTGACAACAAGACACTTGTCATCCGAGAGATACCCTTCTCCAAGACCGCAAGCACACTTCAAGACTCCATAACCAAAGCCGTTGAGAAAGGGAAACTCAAGATTCGCAAGGTGGAAGACATGACGGCATCGGAAGTTGAGATACAATTGCACCTCACTCCAGGCACATCGAGCGACAAGACCATGGACGCTCTCTATGCCTTTACCGATTGTGAGATCAACATTTCGCCGAACTGTTGTGTCATCGCCGATCAGAAGCCACAGTTTCTGACCATATCCGACGTACTCCGCCACTCTGCTGAGCACACGAAAGCGCTCCTTCAGCGTGAATTGGAGATACGCAAGGGCGAGCTTGAAGAACAACTTTTCTTCAACTCTCTCGAACGCATCTTCATAGAAGAGCGCATCTACAAGGAAAGAAAGTTCGAGACTTCGAAAAACATGGATGAGGTAGTGGCCTTCGTTGACTCCAAATTGGAGCCTTACAAGAAAACTTTCATCCGCGAAGTGACGCGCGACGACATACTCCGACTACTGGAAATCAAGATGCAACGTATCTTGAAATTCAACAAAGATAAAGCCGACGAGCTCATTCAGAAGATAAAAGCCGAGATTGCCGATATAGAAAAAGACCTCAATGAGATGGTCAGAGTGACCATAGAGTGGTTCAAACACCTTAAAGACAAATACGGAAAGAACTTCCCCCGACGGACCGAAATCAAGAGTTTCGACACTATCATCGCTGCAAAGGTTGTCGATGCGAACGAGAAACTCTACATTGACCGCAAGGGAGGGTTCATCGGAACAGGACTGAAGAAGGCCGAATTCATACAAAACTGCTCCGACCTTGACGATGTAATCATCTTCTATAAGGATGGAAAATACAAGGTCATACGCATCGCCGACAAGATTTTCGTTGGCAAAAACATACTCCACGTTCAGGTATTTAAGAAGAACGACAAAAGAACCATATACAACACCGTCTATCGTGACGGCGCTGACGGCATCTATTACATCAAGCGATTTAACGTGACATCAATCACCCGCGATAAGGATTACGACCTTACACAAGGTACTCCCGGTTCGAAGGTCATCTACTTCACCGCCAATCCGAACGGAGAAGCCGAAGTTATCAAGGTGACACTCGACCCATCACCCTGCAAAAAGCGAAAGAACATTTTCCTTGAACGCAACTTTTCAGACATCATGATTAAGGGCAAGACGGCCAAAGGCAACATCCTGACAAAGGAAAACATCCACAGAATATCGCTCAAAAGTCACGGACACTCCACGTTAGGTGGGCGAAAAGTATGGTTCGACCCAGATGTGAACCGCATTAACTACGAGGAGCAAGGCGAATTGCTCGGCGAATTCAACGACAACGACAGCATTTTGGTCGTGCTCGATGACGGAAATTTCTACATTACCAACTTCGACTCGTCGAATCACTACGAGGAAAACATCCTCAGACTTGAGAAGTTTGATGCCGACAAGCCGTGGACTGCAGTAGTTTATGATGCCGACAACCAAGGCTATCCTTATTTGAAACGGTTCCAAATGGAAGCGACAAAACGTCATCAGAACTTTATCGGCGAGAATCCGAGTTCCAAACTGGTGCTCCTAACCGACCAAACATATCCCCGTATTGAAGTTACTTATGGCGGTGCCGATGCTGGCAGAGGCAAAGAGGAAATCGATGCCGAGGACTTTGTTGGCGTGAAGGGATTCAAGGCAAAGGGTAAACGCATCTCAACGTTCAAGATTGCCAAAATTACCGAGCTCGAACCACTCCGCTTCCCCGAACCCGAAGAAGTGGAAGAGGACACCGATGAGGAGGAAACACCTGACGCACAGCCTAAGACGGAAGAGGAAAACAATCTTGATCCTGATGCCGGCAAAAGCAAACAGCAGGTGATTGACGAGATTAACGGCCAATTAAACTTATTCCCCGATGAGTAATCGCAACAGAATTAGTGAAAGAACGCATGAGAAAAAGTGGACTAAAAGAATTGTTTACCTTTGCTCCTGTGCGCTTTTCCTTTTTTATTCAGTACAAACCGATGCGCAAGACACACTGCGGACGGGCAAAGTGATAACCAATGCGCAAATAATCGGCATCGGACACGTCAACCAACTCGACACCTATCTTTCGCCATTGGAATACAGAGGCTTCGAATTGCGCTACCTTTCTCACTCAATACGCGAGAACAATACGAGAATTTCGCGGGAGATCATTCACCAAGCACACTTCTCTTCAACGCATAACCGAGCCGAAAACAATAACGAACTGGGCGGACTCTACAACTTTCAGTACAACATTCAGTATGAGTTGGGCAAATGGAACACAGGCAGTGGCACTTTGGTGGTGAAGGCGGGAGGAGGCATAGATGCTAATGTGGGATTCCTTTACAACACCCGCAACTCCAACAATCCCGCACAAGCCTACGTAAACCTCAACCTTGCGCCCAATGCCACCGCAGCCTATCGATTCCGGATGTGGAAACGTCCGTTCCAGATTCGTTACGAGGCACAAGTGCCACTCGTAGGTTTGATGTTCGCTCCGAACTTCGGACAAAGCTACTATGAGATATTTTCTGAGGGCAACTACGACCACAATATCGTGCCGACGACCATCATTTCTACCCCATCGCTCCGCCAAATGCTCACTTTCGACTTCACCATCCACCACACGACGGTGCGACTCGGCTATCTCGGCGATTTCCAACAAGCCAAGGTAAACGGGCTGAAGTACCACACATGGAGCAACATACTCATCGTGGGGCTCGTGAGAAAGTTTTCAATCACTAAGATTCTGCCATAATGCCAACGAACGTTAAATCCACTTTCCGTCATGCAATAGCATTCCTTTGCTTACTGCTGACATTGCTCAACCTAAGTTCCTGTGTGACAAACGATGACTACCCCGACAATCCACAAGGCAATTTCGAAGCGCTTTGGAAGATACTGGACGAGCACTACTGCTTCTTCGAACAGAAAGGCATTAACTGGAATGAAGTACACGAGCGCTATGCCAAACAGTTTAACGAAGGAATGACAGAGAGTCAGCAATTTGAAGTACTGGCAAACCTGCTGTCCGAATTGAAAGACGGGCACGTTAATCTCTACACCTCTTTTAATATGGCACGCTATTGGTCGTGGCACGAGAATTACCCGAAGAACTATTCCGACTCTTTGGAACGCAAATACCTCAAGACCGATTACCTCATTGCAAGCGGTATGGACTATACCATCCTCGACGACAACATCGGCTACTTGCGCTGCGAGAGCTTTCAAAGGGGCATTGGGGCGGGAAACCTCGACGATATCCTACTTTACTTTCAGCCTTGCAAAGCCATCATCATCGATATCAGGAATAATGGTGGAGGCGCACTGACCAATGCCGAGGAGCTCGCTGCACGCTTCACCAACAAAGAGATACTCGTTGGCTACATGCAGCACAAGACCGGCAAGGGACACAATGATTTCTCGGCTATGAAAGAGCAAACGCTCAAGCCAGGTAAGGGCATCCGCTGGCAGAAACCCGTCGTTGTCTTGACAAACAGAAGCGTATTCTCGGCTGCCAACGAGTTTGTGAAATACATGCGTTGTTGCCCAAACGTGCAGACTGTCGGCGACCGAACGGGAGGCGGATCAGGGCTTCCGTTCTCCAGTGAGTTGCCAAATGGATGGAGTGTGCGCTTCTCTGCCTGCCCGATGTACGACAAAGACAAGGTACTAACAGAGTTCGGCATAGATCCAGACTACAAAATCAACCTAACAGACGCTGATTTCCAACAAGGAAAAGACACCATCATCGAGTTCGCGCGTAAACTTCTCAATTCTTAATCCCACTCTTCTATCCCACTACTTCTGAGTTCCTATTTTTGATTATCGAAGGAGAAAACACAATCGGGATATCCATCCCAATTCCTACACTCAACAACGGATTGCACATCTATCTGCCATTTCGTTCAATAAATATACGTTTAATATTTACAAGAGGAACAAAATCAGACAAAATCTGAACTTTTTGATACTAAAGCTTGCTGATATTAATAAAAATAAATATCTTTGCTCACCTTAAACCAAATTACAAGTAGGTGGAACCACTGCCTACAGTGTAAGGAAACTATTTAATTATTTATTATTCATTCTTAATTTACATTTATTTATGAAGAAAATTTTTACTGCATTATTCGCCTTCGTTGCGACGTTGACAGCATCAGCGCAGGCTTGGGACGGAACAGCCGCAATCTGGACCAATGGTGATGGCACGGAAGCCAATCCCTATCTGATAGAAACACCAGCCAATTTAGCCTATCTCAGCACATCGGTGAATGCAACAGAAACCTACGAAGGAAAATTTTTCAAGGTTGCAAATGAGCTGAATATGGGCGCTGACGCAGGTCGGATATTCCGTCCGATTGGAAAGTTCGACAATGCTTTCAATACCACCACTATGCAACAAGAAGACAACTCTTTCTATTTCAAGGGCACATTTGATGGAAACAACAAGCCCATCAGAAATCTCATGATTCAGTTGGAGGAAGAAGGCGAGCTCGGCGGTACAGGCTTGTTTGCGGCTATCAATGCTCCAGCGCACATTCATAATGTAATCCTCTCCAATTCGGTACAGGTTGCAGGCACCCTTGAGACAGGATCGCTCGTAGGACACATGACTGGTGGTTTGGTGGAGAACATTCTCTTCCAAGGCCGTTTGAATGGCACGATGAACTGTGGTGGTATCGTCGCAGTTGCAGACGATGGCATTATTCAGTGTTGTTTCAACACTGGTGAGATTCAAGGTACAGCCGATGTTGGTGGTATCATTGCACAGCCAGTTGGAAACACAGTTGTCAAGAACTGTATCAATGCTGGTCCTGTAACATCAAGTCCAAGTTACGGTGCCGGTGGTATCGCCAGCAGTCTTTTCGACCAATCATCGGTTATCAACTGCTACAATACGGGCAAAGTGACGGCTCCTGTTCTCGCAGGCATATTTGAGCCTCACGCTGTCGTGGGCGACAAATCGTCAAGCAATGGCAAAGTGGAGAACAACTACTATGTAGAGGCAACCAGCGGTTTATCTGACCCCAGCGCAACGGCAAAGACAGCCGATGAGATGAAGACACAGGAAGTGCTCGATGCACTCAATGCCGGACAGAATCCCACTCCATTTGTTAAGGACGAAAAAGGCATCAACAGCGGATTCCCTGTTCTCGCATGGCTTGTAAAAGCTGCATCGGACGGAATCGAAGAGACAGTTAACATTCCAACTGATGGCAAATTCGTCATCAATGGCCGTGAGATTACGGCTTCACAGAAAGTATCAATCTTTACCGTAGGCGGCAGCCTTATCGGTCAGGGCACTCACATTGCACTGCCTGCAGAAGGCTTGTACATCGTAAAATCGGCTACAACCGTTGCCAAGATACTTGTAAAATAATAAGAATCTATCCAATATCCCCCGCCCTGTAAGTCAAAGTTTGCAGGGCGGTTATGCTTTTCAATATTTAGTTATTATGAGAAAACAAATTAGCTTACTTGTACTCGCTGCGCTGCTATCCTTGCCACTCGCGGCACAAAGCATCAGGCTTCATTCCCCCAAATTGACGGCCAGAACCGTTGCAGCTCAATTATCCCATAAAAAACAAAATGCAAATGCTTTTCTAACCCTAAAGGAGGATGCTGATGCAGCGATGCTCGCATCGCACTATGGAGTCCACCTGAATGTGAAGGTCGGCAATCGTTATACGGCCATTGTTCCTTTGCAGATGGTCGATTCCCTTGCAAACGACCCTTCAGTGGTGAGAATTGATATAGGCGAGACCGCCCGGGAGATGCTTGATTCCGTACGTGTATTGTCGCATATCGACGAGATTCATGCCGGAACAAATGGACTTTCAGGCTCATACAAAGGCAAGGGTGTCATCGTAGGCATCATCGATACAGGTTTTGACTATACCCATCCGAACTTCAAGGATGCAGCGGGCAACAGTAGGATTCAGTGCGCATGGGACCAGACAGACAGTTCATCGCCAAACAACAGCTATGGTTATGGTAGAGTCTATGACTCGCCGGCAGCTGTAGCGGCAGCCATGCATGACAAATCGTTCGATACACACGGCACTCATGTGGCGGGAATTGCTGTGGGAAGCGCAGAGGGCAACTTCAAAGGAGTTGCTCCTGAGGCCGACATTGTGCTGGTATCAACCAATAAAACCGAGCAAAGCATTGTTGACGGAGTGGACTTCCTGATAAATTACGCACAGGCTCAAAACAAGCCATTAGCCATCAACATTAGTTTTGGTGTGGAACTGGGGTATAAGGACGGCTCAAGCATGCTCGCCTCAATGATCGATGGATTGTTGGCAGACAAGAAAGGAATTTTAGTTGCCATCGCTACCGGCAATGAGGGGCACCGCGCCGCCACGCTGAAAACAAGTTCAACACTGAAAAGTATATGGAAAGTGCCTGCCTACGGCCGAGACAATATGTTCATATTGGGAGAGAAAGACGGTACGTACACACTAAAACTGACCCTCCGCAATACGAAGACAGGCGACGAGTTCTTCACTCAGACCTTCTCTACGGCGACGGAATGGACCAAGAGCTTCAGGAATTTCGGCACTGACGATGCTGCCGGATCACAGCTGACGGCCTCATCGATGGTCAACAGACGTACAGGACGGCATGCGCTTTCGCTCAATTTACTCTACCGATGCGCTGCCAATGAGATATGGGAGGTGGAGATGACCGCCAACAACGGCAACATGATGGCCAACAGCGATTATGGAATATTTACCGATGGTGACAAGGCTGGATTCACTGCCGGAACCAACGAGTCGTCGATAGCCTCCACAGCCACAGGAAAAGAGCCTATTGCTGTTGGAGCATACGTAAGCCGAAGATATTATACGGATATAACGGGCAAGAAGCAAGATACGAAATGGACGCGCAACGACCTTTATCCAATGTCAGGACAAGGACCTACGTTCGACGGACGCACAAAACCTGAAGTCGTGGCACCGGGCGCAGCGGTCATCTCATCGTTCAATTCGTTTGCCGCTCCCTACAACCTTCCGAACAACCTGAAGACCCATTCGAAGACCAGCAACGGCCGTAACTATTTCTGGGGCATAGCCTACGGAACTTCTATGGCAACACCTGTTGTCACTGGCACAATGGCTTTGTGGCTTCAGGCCAAGAACGATCTGACCGCAGCCGAGGTAAGGGAGTTGCTTGCCAGCACATCGCAGTCGGACAGTTTCACAGGCATGGTTCCCAACAATGCATTCGGGAACGGAAAGCTCGATGCACTGGCTGGCTTGAAGAGTATTATCAGCACAGCAGGAATCGGAACGGCATCAATCGGCTCATCAACCTTACAATACCTTTACGATACCAAGACGCACACCATCATGGCAAGTGGCGCCGAGAGTATCCAACTATACTCTGTTTCGGGCTTGTTGCTCAAACAGGCAAATGGTTCTTCGATGCAGTTAGAGGGTCTTACACCAGGCATCTATGTGGTGCGAATCAACGGGAAGACCACCCTATCGGTGAAGATAAAGATTTAGTTATAGATGTTGACTGAAATTCTGAAGCTCTGTCTGGCAAAATCGCATGCAGCTCTAAGGAGCATAATCTGCCGATTGGGCAACGAAGGCAGATTGTGGAATGGGTGTTTAACGAGCATCTATAATTCGGTAATCATTCACGTGTAGGGCTTTCATTACGCACTCTTCCATCGCAGCACGCTACGTTTTTCAAAAATGACAAACGAGCAGACAAGCATTCAAATATAATCAGAACAGATTCTGACGATCTATTGGAGTTAAAGGCCTCTTTGGAGGGCCTCTAACTCCTTTTTTTCCACCACCCTTGCTATAACTCCAGCCCCCTTTTCCAAGCCAACGAATAGATAATTCTACAGATTAAACAAACCTTCGCACCTACCATCAGACAAAGTCAGCACAGACAATGTCTTATACGGATTTAGCTTGTCACATTTCTGACTATAAAAAAAGTAAGAAATTATGACAAAACGTAAAACCCCGCGCGAATTTTCGTATTCGTTC